>Ga0326512_10000049_pt1 | contig 102742 bp, 104 predicted proteins | sample 1_2617_0518_D_FD_203652 | JGI IMG/M metagenome (GOLD analysis project Ga0326512, IMG submission 203652) | Bovine rumen microbial communities from UC Davis, California, United States - 1_2617_0518 | ecosystem: Host-associated > Mammals > Digestive system > Stomach > Rumen | place: USA...
GATTTAGTTTAGTATACAGATCAGATATATGAATACTCATCTCATGATTTTCTACAGAGTTAAAGTCTTCAATATAAGTTCTTACATAATTGATAAATCTGGACTTGAAATCAGATGCATCAACAAGTGCTCTAAGCTTAACACCAAATTTGAATCTGAGTGTTACGCTATCGAGCTGATACATTGTCTCATCATTAATGCCATCATTATCAGCATCGATAATTCTATTATTACCTATAGTGAGATATCTGGATCTACCATATGTATTATAGAATTTCATATTGATAGTAAAGTTATTATCGAGAAGATTATATGCATCCGATATCCAATCATGATTGGTTTTGAGTATCTTAAATAAGTCATATACATTACCGGGATTTTTTGCCCATTCAGCTCTAACCAATGGAACTTCTCTAAGCTCAGTATATGTCTTAGTCACATCAACAGCTTGTAATGTATCAGGTGTGATTGTTGTGTATATTGACTTCTGATTTTTAGATACAGATCTTATGAATCTATAAAGCTCTAAGAGTTTTACAGGATCAGTCTGTGGATTCTCATATACATTAGTAAGTGTATATCCATTTACATATTCCACATTTCGGTATATGCTCTGGGTAGAATCATTAGGATCAGAAGGAGGAATATTATCATCATCATATTTAACAAATATTCCTATATTAAAGAAACAATTCTCGGGATCTATAGCAATACCATCATCTATATCAGCAGTGAGTGAATTGAATATACCATCGTTTACTAATAATAGATCTTTTGTACTGATTTGATCTGTTGCTTTAATATATGCAGAATAATTATATGAGTCAAGAGCTTGGTCATATGACTCAAATATAAACGGGATATAGTAGTCATTGTTAACATCATTCTTATTCTTAAACATAGCGATTATTCTAACTTGCATAGAATCTCTAGGTCTAAGTGTAGCTATGATATTGCCTTGTATGAACTTACTACCTGCAATGAGATCTGTAGTATAAGATAATTGCACATTAAATATCTTCTGGTCTAATACATCTTTGGAATATGTAACTGCACTACCAACACGTATACCTGTAATGAGAGAAGTCTCATACAGACTACCTGTGAAGTTAGCATCAATATAATTCTTGAGATTAATATCTCCATTGAAATAATCTTCTGTCTTAGTTAACTCCATTGATTCGGTAGAACCAGCGAAGTATCTGACTATCATATATACAGAACCAGATTTAGAATGTAATCCACCTGTAGTATCAGGAATGAATACAAATCTTTCAACTATTCCATCATATGCAGCATAAATATTATTAGATGCATTAGTAACATTAGTATCCGGTGCATTATCTACATATAATAATTCTTTGAGATTGATATCAGCTACAGAAGGTTGTATGCTTACTGTAAGCTTATAGAAATTCTCTCCAAATAATGCATTTCTAGATACAGTTAATCCAGATGCATTAAATTGGATAATAGAATTATCTTCAACATAGTTGAGGTCTAATGGATATACATCATTAAATGTATTCTTATAGTATGCACTAATACCAGTTCTTAAATTATATCTTAACAAATATGGATTTGTGTATGTATATACATTATCCATTGCATTTACAAGTTCATCTATTCTCTCATTGAGATTAGATGCGATACCATCAACACCAGCTTCACTAAGAACAGCTCTAGCTTTTCTTAATTCTTCTTCTGTAGAATTAGGATCATTAATTATATCAACATATTTCTGGAGATAATCATGCATTATATTCCAACGGTCGTTGAGGCTAAGTGATGTAGATGTTATGATATTATTTACAGTATCAGGATATACCATATATTTACGTAAATCGGTTGTAACTATATTACGATTATCTGTATATATAGCTTTACGTAAAACACCATAGTCTTGTATAATGTAGAATGGTGTATTCTGGTCATCTAATATCATATGACCTTCATCATCTACCACAAGAGTATTCTTTTTGCATACAGTGTATACAGTAACTTGCTCACCATCTACTATCTTCTTAATAAGCTCATTCTCATTAAGAATATGAGTATCTATAACTAATCCATCTTCTCCAATATATTCAGAAGGTAATGCGTCATAGTCTATGATATATTCACCCGATTCTGTATCTATGACATTTCCATCTGTATCAATAAGTTTATCACTATATTCCATATAGCCTCTTATAAAATAGCAATATGGATTTATAATAGTTTTATAAATACCATCGGGAGTTGACATATATACAGGGACAAGATTACCTTCAGAATCTTCTTGAGTCAGATAATCAACTTGTCTGTATAATGGATTACCATCACCATCTACCTTATCAGTCTTTACATTACCAATAGGATCAGTTGAGAGATAATATGTGCCATCATCATTTGCAACGTAAATAGGTTCGAGATCATAATTTGACGGAGATACATCGTGATACTTCCATATAGTACCGGCTTTAATGATAATATCATTGTCATTAAAATAACCTATTTTACTTATGGTACTACCATCATCCGCAGTTGTCTCTATATCATCATGGAAGAATTCACAAGTGATACTGTTAGTTGGTATAATATAGCCACTAGCATCTTTTATCAATAAGAATGCATTATACATTCTCTCGAAGCAGTCATCTCTCTTTTTAGAGAAGATGATTCTATTTCTCGTCGTTCTAGCTGTCTTATCAAACATAACTTGCAGATCTGAATCTGTAGTATATGTTTTATTAGTTGCATATGCAGCTATTACATCTCTCTTGAAATCATCAAGAGTTTTAACAGATGAACCACCTATAGCAGAACCGATTATCTTACCAGTCATTCTAATAGAGTTATTGTAGAGATATTTCTCTGAATGTATTCTACAAGATAATGGTCCATCATATCTATCAAAGTTTCCATCTTCACCCAACGTTGTATATACATCGACAGTTATCTGTGAATTATATGTAGGATTAAAATAAGGATTATTCGGGAAGCACAATCTCAATGTTTCATCATCGAGCATTTGCCATTCGCAATATGCGCCCTTATAAGGATTAGAGTTTACCGGTAACTTCTGAAGTTGTTGCATAGATTGCTGATTAGCTTCTGTGTAATAAGCTTCAAAGTTACACATAAATTTACCAACATTAAAATCCATTGATAGATTTGAAATCAATGGACTTGCATTTATATATTGAGAGAACTGTGTTATCATACATTGTCTCAATGTAACTTTAAGAAGTAATAAAGTCTCTGGTCCATTCTTGTATACCTTAGACTTGATGTACTTCATATATGAAGTATTGAGACTGTTATTGGTTTCTTTATCATATCTGGCTGTATATACATATTTTACTTGAGATAATTTCTTTACAGATTTATATTCCTTAGCTGTTATAACTACAGGATAGTCTAACATGAAAGGTATACTACCTGCATAGAATACAGCAGTATTGTCGAGTACGAATGTATATATGCCAGTCTCATCATTGACTGTACCATATGTAAGAATATCAGATTCTCTTAATATAAGAATAGCTGTTGCAGTTGCAGGATTGGGTAAAGGATATCCAATCTGCTGAAGTGCTGCCATCTTATAAAATGATTTTAAATATTTGGCATATGTAGGATAGAATTCACGTCTGGCTATAGATACAGCATGATGGGTATCGTTTTCAACTGTACCCATTACTTCATTTATATAACCAAACTGTGATGTCATGTATAATTCAGATGCATCAAAATCAAAATAGTTCGGGGCTATTTCTTCTAGCCATTTTTGCATACTGACGTCTTTATCAGTATAATCTATATAAGCCATATTTGTAGTCACCTCTTTTTAAGATGATTTATCGTTCTTGCTGATTTTCGTTATTCAATCTGCTATTATAAGGACGTGGACGCCATCTCAATTTATAAACTTTGCGTAAGAAGTCAAATGTAATAAATGGTGCACCAACCATAGATGCTCCACTAGGAGTACCATCGACATCTGCAAATACTTGGGAATGTGGTACATACCGAGGATTTGGCTGTAATATATTACCGGTTTCAGATTCATTGGTACCATTAGAACCAAGTATACCTGCATTGTAGTTGAAGTCTGCAAATATTTGAGGAGTTAAAACCTCTGGCAATCCACCAGAAAATTGTATTTCAATACCATTATCCATTCTATCTTCCCAAGTAAATCTATAATTGGAATGAGGAATAGTGGTAGGAAATGCTCCAGTTATTTTAGCCCAGTACAAAATATCAGTACCATCAGGCTTAGTTATTATTTCATATATCGATGTGGCATAGTCTATTATAGAAGTGCCATAATAGAATCTAGCTGCAGCATAGTCATGATATGGTGATATAATACCATATGAAACTAAATCTATATATTTTATCCATGCATCAAATAATGCAGTTATATCCATAGATTCATTTTCTCTAAATTGTACTTGTGTACTTTGATTAGTACGTACGCTGTTAGAGTTGCCTGCATATGATGTAGTAAATCCAGTAAACGGTTGATCTAATCTATATTCTTCTACTTGGAAATCGGGTAAAGAGAAATCCATTGCTCTAGGTGTTAGGAATGATATAAAATGATTATCCTCATTTACACCTCCATTACCATCTTGACTCATGCCATATAAATCTACATGTGTTAAAGATTGTAATATATGTGGTTTAGTGACTAATAGATTTGAGAAGTACGGATCTTTAGCTACTGCATCAAAAATGTTTAGATCTGGCTTTACTATAAAACAATATTTTTTACCATATGCGAGTTCATCACCCGGATATATAGTACGATATCTATTAAAATATCTGGAATCATATGATACCATTTTATCATCTGTTTGCATACCTAATGCTTGCGACATATTATCTGCAAAATCTAATTGCTGTAATATACCACTACCTGTAGCGGATTCATTACCAGAAAATATATTATACACTGCAGGGTTTAATGAATTATTTTCAAACTGTTGGCTCTCCCGAAGTGGTCGGCTAACTGATGCATGTGTGTAATTATATAAACTCATGCCTGAATCATTTGTAGGTAAATTATTTACAATGCGATATGAATCGCTAACTTTTCGATCTAAAATACTTTCGCTCAATGTTTATCACCTTGCTTTATGATAAAATCTTATAAAAGTGTCCATCGAGCGAAATTTATATTTATATATACTAACAATGTAAAACTAAGAAGAAAATTGTTTCCAATATGATAAAGTGCTCACGAAAGGAGGAACTTAATCATGGGAATCTTTAGTACAATTATTAGCGGCATTACCAAAGTAGCTGAATTTGTTGTTGGCACAGTAGCAGCAGCAATAGCTACTCCTACAGTTGGTACAGTTGTAGCAGCAGTTGCAACAGTCGGTGCTGTAATTGGTGGTGCGTATTTAATATATAAAGGTGTATCTTATGTAGTTAATAAGTGCGATCAGTACATAACTTATAAGTGCAATCCTGATGAGGTATCAACAAGGTTCATGCTTCCCGGTGCAAAGACTAGGGATAATGCAATGAATAATGATGATATCGCAGCTGATGTTGCAACTGCAGTTTGCAGCAGCAATGCTACATCTGCTACATATACCAAGAGGTATTCAATCGATGATGATGTCATCGGTGAGACATTCGCATCTGTAAAGCCCAGATCTCATAAGCGTAAGGATAAGAAGTCTAAGGCTAAGAGAGCTAGGGATTATAGAATCAGGTCATCTCATTCTGAGAAATCACTTAAGAGCTCTGCAATAGATGTGCCTTTTATAGAAGTTGCTGATGATATAAAGCGTGAAGACAAGCCCAAGAAGAAGAAGCTGTCTCTTAGGAAAATAAGAGACGTTGCTGAAGCTCATGGACTTCTGAAAGAAGATGGTCGTTGTGTAACACCCGACGAGTATCTCGATAGTCTTCCCTTTATGAGAAGCAACATCACTTGCATCTGCTAAGAATATCACCATAATGCCATTTAGAAATAAATGGCATTATGATTTTTTTGTTATAATCGGCTATATATACGCACGAGAACAGATGATTAATGTGTTTAATAACAAAGGAGTGAATCTAGCATGAATGATATAGAGTTCAAATTTAATGAAGATATTAGACCTATACTCATGGGCGCAAAAACTGCCCAAGATTACTATAGAAAGACTTCTGTATCCGCATTAGCTAGAGACCTCATTCTCCAGTATCCTGTTCTCATTAGTGCTGATATCGAATATGATGATGCTATTGTATTAACAAAAGCTCTTGAGCTTCAGTATGCATCATTACAGGTAATGGTACTCAGTGCAGATACAGTATTTGGTGTAGACCCATCTACAACTGCTGGTGTTAGAGATCTCTTAGCTAGGTATCATTCTAATAATGATACACCCAATATGGTTAGCTATGCTGGTAATATGATCTACAATATAGGCTCTATTGTTAGCAGTATGCCTATGCCTTTAGAAAGTGCAGATACTGAAATCTCATTAACAAGTGCTAAGACAATAGACTTTACTCATACAAGTGACTTCCTTGAGTCATTATGGGAAAAGCCTGTTAGTGCATCTGAGTCAACAACTTTAAATGATCTGTATAATCCTTCTAAGGCATTAATAGATACTGTATCTAAAGTTGCTGAATCAGCTGAGAATATTGCATCTGCTAATGAGGCTGAAAACTTCTTCCAAGCTGCTCAACACATTAGCAATACTGATACCCAGTTTAATGTACGTAAAGTTGCAGGTAGACCTCAGCCGGGTCATAGCATGTATGAAAAAGACCGTGATCTGAGACCGGGTGGCGATAAGCCCGCAGCTGCAATTCTTAAGATTGAGAAAGAGTATTCTAAGCTTGAACCTACTATGGTCGAACTCGAGTTCTTTGTAAAGAATGGTGATGATTCTGGTCTGAAGAAAGCCGTTATCGGTATTTCTGCTATGCCCAGAGCAATTCCTTCTGATGTAATGAGAACCAATATTATCAAGGCTATGCAGCATGATAATACTGGATTTAAATTTATCGCATGGACTCGTGGTGAGCAAAAAGTTGTTAAGGATTTCTTATTCAACGTAACTAGAATAAAAGAAGATGCAATGGCTAAGTCTAGATATGATAAGTGGTTCGCGGCTCTTAGAAAACGTAAGAGAAATGCTAAAGCATTCAGAGGTTCTAGACAAGCTATCAATCCTCTTACATCTATTATTGTAACAAAGAATGATGTTGCTCTTATAAAGCAATCATCTGGATTTGATCTCTTAGATGAAGAAACAGCTACAAAGCTTATGGATTCTTTATATCTCTTATGCTTTATGGTAGTTGATACTGATACAGGTCTTGTATCATCTCTCCTTGATGGTCAGAGATACTTCACTGAGACCACAGTAAATCATCTTAAGAAGAGCAATAAAGATAAGAGCAATGATCTTACTAACGTAAGAGAAATGCTTAAACTTCTTGGAAGATAAGGAGGCGCACATATTATGTACAATTACAGAGTATTTGGAGATGTAAATGAAATTATACATGATATAATATCTGCTTCTCCTGCTAATGAAGCATCCAGCTTAAAGAAGACAATCTATAACGATTTAAACTTCAATAATATGCTGGAAGCTAATGAAGCATCTATTAACGAGAATACTGGTGTTGGTAAATTACTCGAAGTAATGCTCAATACTGTAGATGCTAATATGGATACGAAGTTTGATTATGTTGGTAAATCAAGAGGCGATGTTACTAAGATAAAAGACTTCTATGCTGTAAATGCTTCAATCAATTACATAAATAAAATTGTAACTGATTATGGTGCAGCTAATGGAATGACACCAACTCCAAAGCTTAGTGTTTCACCTTTAGCGCCTACTAATTTAAATAGAATGAATGATGTTTATGATATTCTTAAATCACATAAACAAGACTTTATGTATGGATATAAGATAGACAATAACATCATTAAGAATACATATGCATGCTTGGTATTTATTCTCATAGATATGACTTGTCTTAATATGGTTTATGTAACCGAATTTATGGAGGATATGACTAAGCACGATTTGCCTAATACAAATAGATTACCATTTGCTATACATCATAGTGTAACAAGGAATGGTAGATATCTGCATAATGTAGATAAGATGATAAAGTTATTCCATGATGGTTCATGGAATAAGGCTTTCAGTGTAATAAGACAATACAATGGTAAGAAAGCTACAGAAGATGCAGTTGCAGTTGGTTTCTTAATTGCAATGATTGGTGCAATACCTATGGTTGCAGTTATGCTCATATATCTGATAAGATTCTTTATATGTTTCTATTTTGAAACGGCTGTCAATATTAGAAACAAATGCGGAGCTCTTGCTAAATATATAGACGAAGTATCTAAGACTGAAGAAGATCATGTTGCATTATATAGACAGACTAAAGCAGTAAAGATACTCTCTAATATATCTAACTTCATTACTACTAGCATTCTCAAAGAAGATACTAGAGGAATGGCAGCAGTTGCTCAAGCTGATAGAGAAATCAAAGAACAGGCATATGTATCTGATGCAAACTTCAACAAATTAACAAGTTCTAATGGAATATCTGCAAATGATATTGTGTTTGAATAAGTAACGAAAAATTAGTTCTATACAGTAATTAAACTGTATAGAACTAATTTTAAAACCGTACTACTAATCTATTATTTTTTATATCTGGTATGATATAAATGTATTTCTCTAGTTTAACATTGAAACTTCTAGCTTTACTAAACTTATCAGATACTGATTGCTTAAATGTCTTGATATCAGTATACGGATCGTCTGATGGAATACATACAAAGTCTTTCTTTTCTTGATACTCTTCTGTAATAATCTGTCTAATTTGATTTTTTATATCATGGTGCTTTACATATACGTTATCCATAATATCACATCCTTTGACAGAGTTATTTTATACTATTTTTTATCACCAATTAATTTTTTATACATTGTGGTCGATTCAATACGTTTTTTATTATATTTCGAATCATAGTCCACTTGATATTCGATGGTTATATCTACTCTTGGTTTTAAACAGTAATATTTTTCACTAGTACCACTAATTATGATGTTATCATTAATAATAAGAGTTCTTTGTATAGCATCCGAATATGTTTTACCTAAATTATCCCAATCTCCACCACCAACAGGTCTGATATATTTCATTTGAGCTAATATCTTTTCTGATGAATTCATGGTACTAGGAATGGGATAATATGATTCTACTAATAATTTACATGCAGTATGTATAATCGGCGCATCCTGAATTATCTTGCTAACATAATTCCAGTTTTCTTTAGCGCCTTCTACATACACAACACCACTACCAGTAAACCTAGGTCTACATGCTGGTTGAGGTATTACATTAAATGAAAATTTTAATTTTTGCCATTCTATATTCGTAATTATGTCTATTAGTCTTTGTACGTCGTCGTCATTAATACGATAATGTGATTTTATAAACTCTATTTGAGAATCATAATCATCCGGGAGATTATCATATAATTCTTTATAGCGTTTATTTAAAACAGACATTTTCATGATATCACCATTTAGAACGATAGACCACTAATGAAGCCTTTAAAGTTTTCTTCTGTAGCGTGTACTGCATCGTATGCAATTTCTCCAACGCCACCGCCTTGTATTAATGTTGCAACTACAGATTGTACCCATCTACCAGCATTGGATGAAATAGCATCATCTTCAACAAACGAGTATGCTTTAGCAACTGCACCTCTACCTTTCCATCCTTCCCAGATTTCAAGTGCAAGATCATATTTGTCATTACGCGCATCAAATGCAGCTATAGTTGACATATATTCTTGTAATCCTTTATTACGCATTATCCATTTTAGTCCATCATCTTCAGATGACATAACTAGGTTAGTTAATAATGGCGTAACTTCGAAACTTACTGTAATAAGTTCTGCAGTTCCATTATATGACCATAATGCTTGGTCATTACCGCCTCTTTGTACACTAAAACTAGAGATAACTCCCATTTCTACATTAAATAATCCTCTACAGAATGCTTTAACTAAGAATGGAAAAGTATACATTTCAAGTGACGATTTAACTTGATGCGGCAATACAAATGCTAATAAATGGAAATATGGTACAAGTGTATTTAAGTATAATGCTTCTTCATCACCGTATAAACCAACAAACGTACATTCACATTGAATAGATTTGCCATAACTTGATTCCGTAATAATCTTAGGAAATACCAGTTTAGCGCCACCGATCATTTCAGCAATGTTGAAAACGCCGTTTAATGGCTTTACTCCATTAAGTGTATTTCCGTTAAATATTTCATCAAGTTTATTTTTGGCATCATCTATAAATGTACCATTCGTCCAATATGCAGTTTCTTTTAATGCAGCATTTACAGTATTTGCCAAACTGCCGAGTGTTGATTCTTCAACTTGTGTTTCAAAATTATCATTTGCATTAGTTGATCCAGACAAATAGAAGTTGATATAGTCAAATCTATCGCTACCGCCCATATCTTTACCAGCAGTACCAATAATTTGACCACCGATATTTATATAACCAGATGCTTTATCGTATCTTTCCCAGTTGATTTCCGAATATTTTGTACTGGTATTGGGAACCATCCTTTGCGATAAAGGCGCAGGCATAGCATCAAGTTGTATACCACTGCTATGATATACTATTCTCGTTTCGCTAACATTTTCTTTTGCTCTGGATAAAAAGATAGCGGCTATATATAATAACGCATTTACATATGTTATATAACCGTAACTTGCACTGTCACTTAAGTTACTACTACTAAAGCAGGGCTCTATTGTATAAAACTTACTATCACGTCCAGAAAATAAATCTATAAGATCCGATGGATCTGCTGATTCATTATAATTCTCTACAGCATCAACGAAACCATCAGTGCCTAACCATTCAGAATATTTAATATATCCGGGGGCTAGCTCTATGATAGTAGGGTTGGAAATTATTACCGTTGTATATCTTCGACCTAAAGCCACATTTATTTTACTTCGATTAAAGTTCTGACGGTTTAATACAGCACTTGCAGCACCGAAAACATCTCCTAATACATCTTTCGCAGATGTTCCGGGAGAATCCAAAGTAAGCGTATATATTCTTGGATCTACGTATCGTGTCCATTGTGGCGGAGTTCCATATGATGCTATTATCTTATCATATGCAGATCGTTTTGCCGGAGTTAATGGCGGTATATCATATGGTACCACTCTTTCATTTTCATTCGTGTTATATGCATCAATTCTAACAGCCAATTGAGGAGCAGTTATATCAATTGTGGTTTGAGGAGTTTCAGTCTGTTGAGATTCAGTTGCATATGCATTACTGCGTGCAATGTCATCATTTGCTTCTGCAACTAGTAAGTTAAAATTTGTCGCATTATCAGCACCGGGATCAAATTGTAATGTTGGATGACTATTTAACCATGCATTAGAAGCTGTTCCCTGTCCATTGATTGCGGCATCTGCGGTATTTGGCGCAGCTATAAATGCATAATAATTCCCATATTTAATTAAAAACATATCTGTATCATTTTGATTTCTACCAACTATAGTAAATGATGTACCGGTTTTGAAATCTACTAATTGGTTAATTTGTTTACCATCTTTATATGAATATAATTGTACGGATGTATCTTGTGTTACAAATATATCGGATTTTGTTGATCCGACATACATATTATATGGTGCTTGATCCACTTCATATCCAAGCATATAAAATTTTTTAAGAATGGATTCTGGATCGACATTAGGAATAACTGGCATATTATCACCTCATTTATTATGTAGTGAAATTATACGTATGTCCGTAAGCACAAAAAAATTCAGCTACCATATTATTTGGTAGCTGAATTTCATCAACTTATAGATGATTATAGTTTAAATTGGTTCTTGTACGTTTAGCTAATTTTGAATGTAACTGGGCTAATCTATCTTTCTGTCCGATACTGGATTGACCTTTCGTTGCTGACATGGTTGGTGCTTGTGCAGTATTAGGCTCGCCATGACCGATGCTATTTGATTTAGCATTAGATGGACCAGCTTGTGTTACTTCTTTAGGATTAACAGCAGAATCTATAAGCTCTATGAGTTTATCAATTCTAGATGTTACAGGAGAAGAATCCATTACAACGTGCATAGGATTATCTGCATCGCCCATATATACGTCATTCGTATATATGTTATCATTGTCACGCATATTGTATCCTGCATCGCCGTTACCAATAGATGTTGGTATTAGATTCATATTAGAAGGTATAGAATTAATGATATGAGCGGGTAAAGGATAGTAAACTCCATTCCATGGATTTTTACCATTACCTTCACTTGTAATCATACTATACATTCCGTTTATTCTGTTTCTCCAGCCTTTTCCATATTTACCATAATTAGAGAAGCCTGATATTGTATTAAACATTCCTTGTCTAACCTGATCTAACTCATTGCTAGCACCGGGACTTGTAACTGCAGAATAGAATGAAGGAACTGTTGCAGGAGCAACTCCAGCGAACTCAGCACCAAGTATAATAGATCTCGGGTCTTTCATGCCTCTCTTATTATACTGAGCTGCAGCTCTACTTATGTAATCCCATGCATATTCGTTCATCATTGCATCTTGTGCAGTAATAAGTGCAGGTTTCATATCAGGATACTGTGCAATATATGCTTTAATATCACTAGGATTTAATGAATGGTTGCCAATACCTGCTGCTATTGTATTCATTATGTTTCTAGTAGTTTCTGATAAATTAGGACTCTTAGCTGCAGTAGTAAATACAGTTTTAGCATTTGCATTATAGAAACCACCGCGTCCTATAGTTACACCAGACTCACCAGATAACCAAATAGGATTAAAGTAAATTTTATCTATATCTGCAGGATTCTTAACATCGCCACCAGTCTCAGCTTTGGTCATAAGATCCATGAGATAATGTAATGTATTGGCTTCATTCCCTGCTGAAGGTATACCATTACCAGCACTTGTCTTTGCCCAGCTAGGTAATAATGAGTACTCATCTGTAGGCTGGCCAGATGATATTTGCATACCTTTAATTTTATTATACATTTCGCTCGCTATATTATCTATAACAGCGCCAGTACCACCACTTGAATACTTGGATGCATATTGATACATCTTTTCATCAGGATACTGTGAGATTGCTTTCTGTGCAACCAACCATGTATAAATATTAGCAATAGTTTGTGTTACATATTTCTTATAATTAACAGATGCCGCAATATCTATCAGTAACTGATTGTATCTGGAATCGGTAGTTAATGCTGAATAATTACCAGGATTAATTGTATATTTGCTAAGACCATTTTTATTGAATTCTGAATTAACTTCTGTATTACTTGAATAAGCAGAATATGCAGAATCGATTGAAGATTTAACAAACGCCGCATCTATAATAAGCTGAGGATTGGTTATTGCTGCAGATGTATTATCGGTATTTGATGAATATCCACCAGTACCGCCACCGCTTATACCAGAACCAGCGTCGGAATACGAACCAGTAGATCTAGATGAAGAATACAATAAACTTTTATCGCCAGATATTATCGATCCGATAAGATTGAATCCGAAATCGGTAAGATCGGATACCAAGTTAGCTATCCATTCTGAAACAGATTTAGCACCCTTTGATCCACCGGCATTTATATTTTGTGTCATTCCGCTAGCGAATATATTTCCAGAATCATAATTTACAGCCATTGGTGTATACGCAGTGCCGGTTGTAGTACCACCAGATGCATAAGTAGAATTACTATTTGAACTCATTCCTTCGCTATATGTTTTAGCTAATTCAGGATGCGCTGATGCCCATGCCGAATATGTATCATATTTGTTACCGTCTGGGAATGTCTTTAAGAATGCTTCGCTTGCAGCGTCATTTGAAGCTGCAGCAGTTTTCATAGCTTTAAACATGTCCTCGGGCTTCTGCTTTACAAAATTACGTGTAGCTGGTTTAACTGCGCTTTTACCAAATATAACAACTCTGCGTATATCTGGATATGATGCAGTTGAAACTGCATTCCTAAACGTTTCCATCGGAACCGTATATATCTGATTACTCTTACCGTTGTATTCTGCACCAGTATTTGGGTTATCAACTACAACAAATTCTTCGCCAGCACTATTCTTATACAATCCAGCCAGTAAAACTCCATGCTGACTATTACTTTTTGCTTCATCTGGATTTGCAGTTCTACTAATAATTGGCTTCATTTTAGCACTTGTGCCATTATTTGAGCTAAATACGATAGGATTACCTGCACTAAGATTAGCGTATAATAGTCTAAAGAAATCTTCCATTGATCCATTATATTTAACGCCATCCGCGCCTAAGAAATCATAATTAGATTCACGCCATGGCACTTCCATGCCAAATATTTCAACTAATCGCTTATATGCATTATCATAAATAACCTGATGTGCGGAATTATTTACTTCAGGATGTTGTCTGAGTAATGTTGTTGGTGAAAATGATTTAGCAATATCAGAGAATTTTGTACTTCCACTGAGTATAGAATTCAGATATGCATTTACAAATGAATTATATACACATCCTTCTGGTAATGCTCCAGTATAACCAAATGCACCGCCATTTCTGTTAAATGTTACATTACCATCTATGAGCTCATCGTCCCATGTTGAATATGGAGAATTCGCATCGCCAACATGACGTCCATAACCAATAGCAGGTCCTCTTCCTATAGACCAAGCATGTGTCATGCCTTTAGTGAGTCTATTCATAGGAATATGTCTAGCGCCTCTCTTTAAAGGATCGTCCACTATAGCATTTCCTCTAGAATCTACACCACGTACTGACATGATATGACCAGCTCTTGTATAAGGGCCATTCTTTCCAGCTATGACAACGTTATTGCCGTGTCTAACGGAATTACCAATTGCATTGCCGCTCTTAGATATAGCTCTAGAAGCTAACCCGAGTTTACGTGCGCCATTAGTAAATAATCCAGCAGATGTTCCGCCTTGTGCATTATAGCCATTAGACTGTGAGAATCTCGCCATTTGACCAGGGTTTACTTTTCTACCAGTAAGGTTAGAGTAAACATTAGCCATTGCGGTAGGACCGCATCCACCAGATCCAATTGTAGAACCACGTCCACTCTTAAAGCTACCATATGCTTGTCTAGCCCATCTAGGATCATTTTGAGTGTACCCATATCCAACATTACCGTATGCATTCATATTAACTTCATCATCGCTAGATAATTCATCATATGATTTAGCAGGTACTGGATTGAGTACTTTATCATCTGTATTAAATACTGAATCTACGAAATTTAAAGCATCTCCGCGAATTCCAGTTGCGCCGTAATGCCCATATTTCATTAATGCGTCGTATGCTTTAACAAGTGTATTATTTCTTTTAACTAAAATGCTTAAGCCTTGTTTTACACGTGATGCTTTACCTTGTGAAAAACGCTCAGCGTCTTCTTTAGATGCGTATTCTTTTATATACCATGATTTTGTATCACTAGAGTATCCAAGTTTAACATTTGTAAGGTTTTGTGCAACTTTCGTAAATGCTTCCCTATCATATACATTAGCACCTAGGCTATATTTTTCGATATACGCATATTCATCACTGGTAAGATAATTCTTTACACCGGTCTTAATTGTTTCACTACTAGTTCTTTCTAAATCCCGTTCAATAGCATTACCAAAAGGTAAACTTGTAACATCATCTAAATTCTTGGCAGAAGCATATGCAGCACCAAATTTCGTGACGTTTGCATAGTATTCTGAAAGTTGCGCAATAAACATTGGCTGATTATTGACGATATCATTAAGATATTTGGATTTATTGTCGCTTGAAATTCCGGATGCATCAACGTCTTTACTAATTTGTGTTTTTATTTGTGCGAAATCTTTAGAATTCTGAATAACGCTATTATCCGTTTGTGTAGCTTCAAGTTGTTTTCCGGTCGGTGTGTTTTCGAATATAGCTCCACCAACATGTACCCATGCTTCATGTATACCTCTACCAATAGCATGAATCGTGGTTTCGCCATCTTGTGCACCAGAAACGGTTCTAATTACATTTGTAATCACATCACCGATGCCGTTTATAAGTCCGCCTTTACCATCTTCGCCAAATATCAATGGCTTTATGGTTGTAGTGAGTGTATCAAAAATCGGTTGAAGCAATGGTGCAAGCTTATCTATGATTTTAAGTACTGCGGGACCAAATAACACAATTCCGCCCAGTAAAGCAAGCGCTCTAGCTGCCAGTTTTCCAGTATCTATAGTACCATCAGGCTTTAACGGAATTAATCCAGAGCCCATTACGGCACCAGATATTTTCTGTCCAACTCCGGCAAAGCTTTCACCGATCTTATCTAAGAAACTCTTCTTTTCTTCATCGGATCCAGTCTTATCTCCGGTGAATACATTTAATAATCCGCCGAGTTTCTCTTTCATTGAACTAAAGATTCCTTTAATTCCGCCTTCTTTTCCGTCTTCATCACCACCAAATAAATTAAATAATTTATTCGGCTTTTTAACGTCTCTACCTGAAAGAACTCTTAACGAAGCACTAATATCATTAAGCGCATTAGAATCAAGACCACCTGTACCTATATTACGTCTGAAACTGTTAGCAGATTCAGGATCTAATACGATTTCACCTTTATGTAATTTATAAAGACCATCTACGTCTATATTAGTTGCACCAGATGCTTTTGCAGGAATGAGTTGGAATGCATTCGTAATAAGTTCGCCGCCGGCTGGAATATTGCTGCTAACTTCTGGTGCACCTATCTGTGTAAACAGATCAGAGTAATCCACAGCACCGGGTTTCATTACATCCTGTACATCTTCATACGCATCGCTTACTTTATCAATTAAACCCTTGGTTTCTTTTTCGGGATTAGCCAATGATTCTTTTAATTTATCCTTAAGCTCATCTGAAGTATGCTCTGCAGTAGAATAGTTTTCACCATCAAATGCATTCGCGGCCATATCTTCATTCTGTTTATGATAAAGATCGCCGCTAGCAGGTTTCTTTTCAAAGAATGCTTTCTTAAGGCCTTCGTATATATCTTTTATGGTTTGACCCATAACAGGTACTACATTAAGCAATGTCTCTCTGAAATTCTGCTCTTGTATAATGCTTTGGGTATCGCCATTACGTAAGAATGCAACCATTTCTTGTGCAGTCTTGCCATTGAGAGCTTGCTCATTTTTCTCAAAGCCACTTTGCATTATCATTGCACGAAGTTCCTCGGGATAATCCATAGCAGCATCAAGAGAGCCAAATCTCTTTATAACAGCATTTTTTAATTTCTTAAGTTCTTTATCTGCTTCAGCTTGGATTTTATTCATCTTACCAGTATCAGTAATACCCATTGATGCAAACATCTCTGGTGTAAGCCGTGATGATAATGTAGATTTAAAATCCAATGACGATTTAGCTAAATTAAAGTCATCGATTGAGAGATTATTTAATTTCTTAAGTGCACTTTTACCACGGCCATGCTTTATCGCAAAATCAGTCAGTCCGTTATTGCGCTTAAATCTATACCATTTACGATCGCCAGCTGTTGCAGTAAGTTCTTTAAGACGCTCTTTTTCTTCAGGCTTTAGATCCTTTTTATTTTTCAGTTTTTTGTATTCAGCGTCTTCGTTAAAAACTCTCTGCGCCTCTTCATCATCTACAGCAGATCTGTGACCCATCGATACGCTATCTTGTATGTCATTTATAAAATCACGTTCATCTGGAGTTAATTCAGATGGATCTTTTTTCATAAGTTCGAAATAGCGCTGCTGTTCTTCGGTAGTATAACCAAGATCAGAAAGCATTCCGCCTCTATCAATGTGTGAGCCATGCATCATTCTACGGAAATAGAATTTGCTGTCATCTATACCAAGACGTTCTTTCACAGCATGTACACGGTTTCCAATGAATTCGCCTATAGGCTTCGTTATGTTCTTAACACGTCCACCAATCGCTTTAAGACCAGTAGAGAATATGCCAAGCATACCAGTACCAAGTATCTGTTTGAATATCGCATTAGCTGTTCCAGCAGCAAGCACTGATCCAGCTAATATTGGGTGACCAGTTATTGCTAAAGGTGTAGCAAGAATAGCACCCATTAATCCACGTAAAATACTTTGACCATATTCACCTGTAAGTGCTTTACCGATACTTGAAATACCTTCGCTCATTTTATCAAATACGGTCTTACCTTTTTCTTTAACTTTATCGGCTGCAGTTGCAGCAGATGCGCCAAAGCGTTTCAATGGATTTACTACATAATCATCTATCATTCCGCTTCGTCCAAGCAGATGCGGAAGTTTACCCTGAGCTTTATAATAATGCTCATTTATGTATCCAAGTCTATCCCAACGATTAGCAATATTAGAAGGAAGATCACTAAGATATCCGCCTTTACCAAATATGTGACGTGTTCTATTTAATTTCTTATACGTTTCATTCTCTTCAGCAAGTCTATTTTGCAATGACGTCCATCCGTTAACAACGCCGCTCTTTATATCAGTAAACTTATTTTTTACGTCATTCTTTATTTTCGGAAACATCTTTGTTATGTCATGATCAGGATTTATACCAATGAGGCTATCGTTGAAGATCAGTTCTTTGTATATTTCCTTAAGCTGCTTTGATCTAGCTTCGCGTCTTTCTTTTTTCTTATCAGCTCTATATTCTTTGCCGCCAATTATACTAGCAAATACATTAAATGGTACAGAAGCAGCTTTAAACATTAATTTCGATCCAATTGTAACTGCATCTATTGCTATATCAGTAGCGCCTTCTGCAACTCTTCCAACAGTATTTTTCAAACTATTAAGGAATCTTGTTACAATTGTACCATCCTTACCGGTAATAACTTGCTCTAAGAATTTAGCTATACCATTACCAACAGAATCTTCATTTGAATTAGTAATCCTCTTTAAGAAGCTTTTAAATCCGAGTTTCAGATTATTGGTAACGTCAGAAAATGCAGATTTGAAATTCGTCTTTATATCTTCGCCAGCTTCAATTAGTCTATTGGTAAATCCACCAAATACACCGCCGGATACATATTTGCGTCCATTAGAATCGGTTTCAACTTTGCCAAATATATACTCTCTTGTCTCTTTATTTCCAAGAGTGAAGCCGCCCATTATACCAATTGCAGAGCCAAGTACACCGGATAATGTTAATCCAATAAGACCGCCTTTAACTGCACCGGGAATGCCCTGAACCAAGCTATCGACAGTTTTTACATATGACCATGTCTGATCATTTGACCATCCCTGTGACTCTGCATATGCAAATGCATTCTCTTTAGCTTTGGTTCTTAATTGATCCATTATGTTTTTGGTTTCAGTTGCATTTTCGCCAGTTGCATGGTAACTCTTAAGACCAGCTCCTTCAATTATATTACCGGCTTCGTCTCTGGTATATCCTGTATATTTTTTGCCATCTATATACATGAAACGTTTATATCTGATATCGTCCACAATTTGATTATATGCATCAGATAATAAACCACCATGACGTAAATCACCTTCACCTTTATCACCAAGTAATAAATTCTTTGCTTTACCGGTTTTCTCAAAGCCTCTTTCCCTATTTTCGCGTTCTGTAGTACCAAGAGCCGTTTGAGTCATAATGCCTAAGTTTATAGACATTTCAGTTAATTTCTTAACGAGAATAGATGCAGGATCATCGTTCTCATCTATATCAATAAAGCATAATGACTCATCACTAGGCTTAAGAGCCATTGATTTAATTGTCTCGGGGCTATATCTATCAACGACACGATTTACCGCTTTAACGACTTCCATTTCATGTCCTTTAAAGCGCTCATCAGAATCGCCAATGGCTTTAAGGAGTTTCTGTTGCCATTCTTCTGACATGCTATTGTAACCGCCATTATTAAGCATAGTTACGATGTCATCACGAACTTCTTGTGATAATGACTTATCGAGGATCATTTCACCTTCATGGACTCTAGCTATCTGATCTGCATTAATTCGTGTCGCACCAGTAGCGAAGAAACCAATAGTATTCGGCTGTTTATATTGAGTTGGCGCATATAATTTGTCTTCATCATCAACCCAGCCTAACGCTGATTGTATACGATGAAGAATGCCCTCATTTGTGCTCTGTTCTTGCTCCTCTTTGATTTCTTTTGGAGTCTTATATCTAAATTGTCTAAAGTCGGTGTCATCAACTTGATCGTATCCATTCTTGATATTTTCATTCCAGATCTCATTAAACTTGGGATCATCTTCTAAAACACCTTCGCCGAATTTATCAACTTTAATGCGCTTTCCCCAATTATCTTTAGATTTGGAATATATGTAATACTCTATCGGCTCGCCATCATCGTTATAACGAATTTGATATTTCATGCCACTGCGATAGTCATCTGCACGGTCACGAATTTCGCTGAAAAACATAGATGGAGAAAACTCTTTAAATTTATCTATAACGGCTCTTATACCGGAATCCCTAAATTCTTGTGCAAGATCCGATGAATATTCAAGCATTGCATCAACTGCTGCACTAACTCTATAATTGGCAAAATTTTTGCTTGCTACATGTTTTGATTCAGCCAATGCCATTTTATTATTATATGAAGACTGCATTCCTTTGAAGCGTCTATCGGCGTCTTCTTTAAGTGCTCTATATGCTGGGTCGTCTTCATCTTCTTTAACTTGGCCACTTCGTATGGCATCAGTTAATGCGGCATCAGCAAATGCTCTAAACATATCAGTTGTATTTCTTAAACTTGAATTCCATTCATCATATTCAGTGCCAGCCGCTTCTGCACGTTCCTTGTGTCGTGTAGCATCTCTGATCAAATATGTTTGATCCGGGCCTATACCGAGAGCTTTTAATGCGGCTCTATCTCTAGATAAAGCTTGGTCGTAATTTGAAATCTCAGCTTTACGCTGTTCCGATACATCTACGACTAAAGAATATAATGCATTCCTTTGATACGTCGTTAATGAATCAATTTGATATTTCTCTAACAGCTCATCAACTTGCGTTAATAATTTTTGTGCATCAATTTCTTCACGACTACCATGCCATATACCCTGAACTAGTTTTTGGTATTCTTTATGGAACTCATTAAATTTCTCGACAGCTTTATTATACGCTTCTTTACGAGCTTTCGATGCTTTGTCATCTTTGTTTTCATTTTCCCAATCACTAAAACTGGAATCCATTACCGCAGCTTCATTCTTATCACCAATGATATACGAAGATACCTTATTCGAGAACGCTTGCAAGCCAGTACCATATGCACGCTTTTCGGCTGTTTCAACTCTCTCAAGAATATCTTTCCTACTAGAAAGAGCTCCAGTTGATTCATCAAAAATCAAATCATTTGCTTCTGCGTATGCGTCTTCTTGTGATTTTACATTTGACCGTAGTTGTCTATTTCGTCTTCTAGATGTCAAATAATTTCTGTCAGCTAAGCGTTTTTGATTTTCAATATATGCAAGCGGCTCGTTGAGTTCATCACGTTCCCATTTAGAACCAGTACGCGCATAGTGCTTAAGCATATTATAATGGAAATCGAGCAGATGCCTATCGAGTTTTATATCATTGGCACCCATTTTATCAATCATTCCAATTAATGAGTCTATGCTTGAACGAATTCCAAATAAATGCTTATTTGCATCAGACAAATATTGAGGAATTACAGTTTGAAGTACTTCAGAATCTGAAGTCATCCACGAAGCTTCTTTATTCTCAAAAGTTTTTAGAGGTTTATATTCATCTTCGTCTGTAAATAGTCTCATAAAAAATGAGCCTACCTTCGAGTCGTCCTTCCATAAACCGCCATGCGATTTATCTCTAGTAAGTTTCCTCTTAAATGATTTGAACATTGTTTTTATGTTATTATCTATGCCCTTTAATCCAGAAAACCCGGGAAATAAATTCTCGAATATAATTTCAGCCGGATTAAATGTTTCAACAAGCATAGATAAATCTCCCGTATACATTTCTTTTAAGAATTTAGGGAGATTTTCATCGCCGCCAACTGCAGCAGTTGCACCGAGCTTAATTAATGCAGGAAGTAAGCCCTGACCGCCAGCGAATTCAGTATCTGCCGATACGATAGCCTTTTTAAACAGGTTACCTAATCTAATTTTAGTACCGTCAAAGATTTTACTATCGGCTATCTTTTTAAGACGCTCATTTTCGCGATCTTCATCGCTTTCATCTTCATCTGCATATCGTTTAGCTATCATATCCATGAATTGCTCAACTTTATTAAAATGCACTGCAGTATTTTTAATAAAGTCATTCATGGTAGTATTATTATACTCTATCAGACTTGCCAAGTTTTCATTAATGCCTGAAATATTGTCATTTACAGTATTGAGCATTTGCATACTCTGTGCCATATTTGACATTTCAGTAGCGATAAGTCTATCGCCTAAAATATTATTGCTCTTGGCATTCATAAGAGCTAATTTATTGGTGGATATTTCAATGGCGCCAACGGTTGCCATTGTTGACTCGTATACACCTTGTGCATAATCCTCTGCAGTAAATGCTTCGGCTTCAGGCATTTCGCCATTGTCTTCATCGTCAAAATCAAAATCGAAGTCAAAATCAAATTCTGATTGAGTATTTTTCTTTATGTAGTCAGTTAATCCCTGACGAGTACGATCTAATGAAAGATTACCATGTGATAAGTCACTAAGGAAATTCTTCGAAGTATTGTATACTTTATTAGTAAACGTACGAAGTATACCGGATGAATTTCTACTAGTCTTATCAGGTCTATTTTCATTTATGTAAGATCTAATATCGAATGCCGTATCGCTAGCATCTTGTAATAATTCAGATGTAAACGGCATATAACTAGCTATAGTACTTTTAGTTGCAGAAACAAATGATTTTGCAACACCACCTGCAAATTTTGCAGGATTGAAATTAATAGTTGACTCAGTCATATAAATATTTCACCACTCTTTTATTTATAGTGATTTTGATTTATAAAAATGTCCATTGGTTAAAATAGCAACAAAAAAAGAAACCCAGCCATTGGCTGGGTGTTGGGACTACAGCCAAGAGTCCCTAACGGCTTGTTTTTCTTCCTCGTCGCCGTATATAATTGCCGCATAATCATCATAATTTTTTATTTCTATATCTGAGTACCGCCACTCCTTTTCTGGGTTAAATGCAATTGCGTCGAAGAATTTATTGCGCTCTGTTTCTGTCATGGATTTAAGTGACTGGATGTAATATTTTTCATTAGACGTCATAGCATTTCTCCTTTACTCATTTTTGGTATTTGGATCAGATCTTGCCATTATCTTTTCAAGCGCCTCCATCGCATACTCAATGGCATATTCTTCTGTTGTGGTTGCTGCCAAGAACCTAGATATATGGCAGAAAGTCATGCCTTCCGGCAATTCCTTTGTCCATGCATAAGGCAGTGGATATTTACATGAACTTATTGTTTCTATACAATAACCCCCTCTTGATGACGGGTATACTGCCAAGATTACTTCGCTGTCAGTTCTATATTGCTTGATTACGTCTTTCCATGGTGCAAAAGAACTTAAGTGAATTATTCTGCCATCTATTACATCTGCTTCATCGAATGCCTTCACAGCCTTAGTTGTAGATCTTGCTTTTGACAAATACTTTTCAAGTACAGTAGTTGCAAAATCCACAGCTTCGTCGAACTTTTTACGACGATCTTCTTCGGTAGCTGGTTCATCCCAATTGGGATTCATAAACGTTACCAGCTTGGAAAGTACAGAATTTCCATCGCCCATTCCGTTGTCGTGCTGGTCTATTGGTACAATCAGTGACTCGTCGATCATCTTCCAGCCTTCATCATCAACGAGCTCATGGCCGAATGCCCTCCAAAGTTTGCCAAGAGCAGCGTAGGGCTTAGTCTGCTCCTCATCGCGGTACTCCATCTCCTGATGATGATCATAGGGTCCGCCACCTATGTCATAGCAAATTTCAGTCTCACCAAGTTCAGGAACCTTGAGCGTCCTCACAATCTCAATGCCGGGACAAAGGATCTTAAGAAGTGCTGTGCTAAATACGTCGTCTGCGTGAAATACTGCGGAATGTACATAAGCTCTAGTTATTTTCATCATAACGATTTCCTCCATATTAGACAAAAATGATTTATTATTCCACATATATAATATATAAATATATTCACGGTGTATTATCAAAAAAAATCAGCGTATCATAAACGATACGCTGATATGTTAATTACTTCTTTTTTGTCGACTTGTTTGTATTTACGTAGTCAGCTGAAATTTCGTCGAAAACATGTGCAGGTATGCACACAGTTTGTGGATAATTGTGATCCACAGGGTTACCACTTTCGTGATATAGTACGAATTTAACTTTGCCCGTTTCTTTATCGGTGATAAAGTTATATTCATAAGTCCTTTCATAAGAGGACTTGTTATTTTTTGTCTTCATCATTGTTCTCCTTTACTTCATATTTGTTATCATATTCTTCGATCATTGCATCTTCCAATGCATTGAAGAATTCATTTTCAAAATAGCTGGTAATAAGTTCTCCAGCTATTCTTCTTGCATCTTTGGCGAATAAGCTCTTCCTTGTGTCAAGCTCAAGCTTGTTTCTCTCAATAACAGCATCGACAAATGTGTCTAAACTGTCGATGTTATCGAGAATGTGGTCTCTCAATTCGTATGACATTACCCCTGTAAACATAGTGTTACCCACAATTTGGATCATACCCGTCTTGGTATTCTTCGATCATTATTCTTTCCAGTTCATCTGGAAAATCATCCTCGAGAACGCCTGCAATAGCTTCTTTTGCAAAACTAATAGAATCTTTAATAAACTTTCGTTTGTCATTTTTATCGAACTGAAAATTATTTTTCTCGATAATATCATCGATTAAATCTTCCGCCGACATAGCATCAAAAATTCTATTAATAAGCTGCTTAGATAATTTGCACTCAACCATAATTGCCTCCTAATATCTAACGAAGTATACATGCTACTGCGGATGGTGTCGTTGCAGTAACCAACTCATCACGCTTAGCCAATATTCTACCATAATGATCATATATGGTTTTTAAACGTGATTCTATATTGGATTCATTGAATACCCAATGTCTACATGTATGAGTCATTATCCAATTTCGTAGATTGATATTTGGTAAATCTTGTTTGATGCACAATAAAGATACGCCTAATATCTTTTCTTCCAAACCGGTGTTTAATAACGCCATGTTTGGAGCTTTATCTATCGTTATGAACAATTGCCAATCTTGATCAATATCCAAGAATATCCGACGACTGTTGTCGTCGGATTCAACTTTCTCAGATATATCAAGGAGCTCTTTATAAGTCTTCCTCGGGATTATTTCCATATGTCACCTCATATCCTTCACCCAAGTGTTCAGCGAGCAATAGTATAGAATTGAAATATATTTCAACGAAACCACTATCAGTCTCAAAATGTGTAAGAAGTCCATTTACTGTATTATAAGCATCTTCGTGCATCTGATAAATTTCTTCACCTATGCATGTATGAATAGCTTCGCATAATTGATTTTCGGCATTTAACACTTCGTAACTACTCAAGGGATCATATAATATCTTAAATCGTGCTGACTCGTTGTCTTTATTTTCATAATATTTTGGGATTATATCAATCCGCACCAAACGTTCAGTTACCATGACATTTTGCACAGTAATTGCGTCATCGTCAATTATTACCTTCGGTGTACCGTCTAGATATGCATCATCTATGAAAATATTACGAAGACACTCATTTGTATATTCTCCAGTAACATTTAATAGATAATTTCCATTGCTCATATGTTGAGCCATTTCTGTAATGTCCGTATAGAATTTCTGTAAGACGCCCTTACGATAAATCTTATACGGATTTGTAACTATAGTTTTTAGTTTGTCAAAAACCCTATGGCACATTTTTGCATTACTAATCTTTATAGTAGTGAATGCCTCTGACATTAATTTATAATATGCGTCCGATATAGATTCAACACCATTAAGATCAAACACATCATGTGCTAAATAGTAGTGCTTAGTATTGGTTACATCTGGTGCTATACCAGCCACATTCATATAACCACGATTTTTTACATAAAATATGCCGATCTTGTCAGACTGCACGTATCTTCCTATGATACTTGAATCCTGTGTTATTCTCCATTCAACTTCTTTATACGCATCAGTTGCATATAAGTCATCGAAGTTCGGATGAATGACCATTGAGTCAATCATCTCTCTTGAATACTCAAGCATTTTGTTACCTCCAAAATAATCATAAGGGTGGATAGATTTCACCCTTATGATATATAATTTAAATCCAATCGTTTATGTCAAATCCTTTATCTGATGTAGCGCTATATCCAATTATATCATCTAAGTCTTTATCTAATGCGGCATCATAATATGATGATGGATGATCTAACATATAATCATCTTCTTCACCAAGTGCTTGTTTTGCATATGATTCTCTTAGATTAGTCTTAGCAACTTCTATATCTAATTCTTTTCTATAATTAGCAGCATCTACTGCAGCTTTATCAACCATATTAAATTGAGATCTTACTGCAGCTGGTAAAGATTCTATTAATTCTTTAAGCTTATTGAGTTTCTCTTGTACAGTTAAAGGCTGCTTAGCTTTCTCTAATGGATCTATATTACCTGGAATTATTCCATAGTCTTCCATATTAGATGACATTCTTCTTACGCATATTCCTATTAGATATGCCATTACCATATCATCATGTTTACCTTGAGCTGCTTCTATTCTACCAGTCCTAGTTCTCTCCAGGGCACATATAGAATCTACCAATAATTTAGCATTTAATTTATCTGGCTCTTCCGATACCATATTTTCTAATATACCAAATAGAATAGGTCTAGTTTTGGTATTGGTATTGAATCCCAATGCTTTCTCAGCACTTGTATCGACTTCACGCTTATCTATAGATTCCTTATCGCCCAATTTATCTATATCATACCAGATGTTAGCTGCATACTTAGATTCTTGCAATAGATGCAATAGTTCTCTACCTTTGTTATTCTCAACAACTATTACAGATTTGGGACAATAGTTATCCATAAATTTAACTATCATCTTAGCCATCTTAGGTTGAGTAATATAAGGAGTCTCAAATTCAGCTACAGCTTTTTCAGTATATGGGTTAATAAGAGACATTGCCATATTATCTCCCGATAATCCCTCAGCAGGGTCGACTACCAAGATATATGGAGTTCTTCTCTCTATCTTATCGTATATATAAATAGGAGATAGATTATCACTATAGTCTACAGTTTCTTTAGCTGTTAGCATATTACTAATAAGATACATTATGTCAGTTCTCTTAAATGGAGATTTAGATGTGCCTCTAAGTCTTTTTAGATTAATCTCTCTAGCTATTACTTCGGGATTATATCTAACGCCTTCACAAGCTTTTTCATACCAGTCGTATGTTTTCTTAAGCTGTTGCCATGTATGCTCTACGAATACTATACCATTATATGATTTAGGTGAATGCACTACGTTATACAGTTTACGTATATCCATATCAAACATAGTATCGTTCCACTTTAGCATTCCTCTAGCACCAGTCTCTTGATTACCATTGATGAATTCTTCTGCAGATTGCCCATCTCTAGAGTCTATATTACCGGGTGTAGATGTGAATAATCTTCCATATAATGATTTATTAGTCTTCGCATTAGCAGATGCAGTATTAAATGCAAATACAGAGCAATCTATTATTTTTGTATTATATGGAGTCCAGTCAAACTCATCCCAGAGTTGTATACTAGATGTATAACCACGTCCTAGACCATCTGCTTTAGCTTCAGAGTTAGCTGTAGGAAGAAGTATGATGTTATTATTCGTTACAGGATTCTTCATTGAAGTAACGTTAGAAGTTTCCTTTAATATCTTAAGAGTTGCTATATCGAATATATTCTTAGCTTGTAAATATATCGGAAGCATATCTCTTTGAGCTTTAAGTCTGGCTAAATTCATTTTATTAAGAGTTAAATCTTTATTAGCTAATGTAATAGTAGCAGCCAATGATCCAAAGTTATATGCATAATTTATCTTAGCTATAGCATCTTGTGTCTTCCCACACTGTCTAGGCTTAGATGCATATGTGTCAATACCATTTAAGAATAAATACCATGTAGCTGCTGAATTTCTATCTATAATAAATGGAGATCCGCCGCCCGGAATTATTGGTTTACCATCCATTGGTATTCTAGCGATTTCTCTTAAATAATACCATGGATTTCTAATTACTTCTCTAGCTATTCTAGCTTGCAATTCTAATGGTACAACAGGAGCAAATGGATCTACATTCTCCAATGTTTTATCATATAGAGCTAAGAAGAATTTATTATTCTTTACTCCAAGAGTTTTTAGATCTTTATGTAAATCTATAAAAGATTTATTTTTTGTATTCCATTGATAACTTTTCTTATCATGGATTTGCATAGCAGCATGTTTTAACTTAGCGTAGTTATCTGCTATATCTGAATTCATTCCGCCTGAATCATTTGTAAAATCAACCTGCTGTTCGATTGTAGGTTCTTCAGCAGTAGGATGATAATCAACAAATATATTCATTGTATCGGTTGCGTTCATTATCATACGTATCACCTCAAATTAAATATAGGTTAAATTAACAAAAAAAATCAGGCACCCGAAGGTGCCTAATGTCATGAGCGGTGCTTCCGCTCATGATGCTGTGGTTCATCCTTATCTATTGGGGTGAGACCCCAGTGGGGATGATTCCCGCGGGTTCGTGAAATCCAAACCCTGTATTTTTTTACAGGGTTTGCTTTTACTGGCTCGCTAAGCCAGTATTCGATGCCTCTTTCGGAGAGGTATCCTTTGAGCTCATTGAGCTCATCAGTGTTACAGATATCTGTAAGCTCTGCTTCTGCAGAACTCATCTCTGATATCTCACTCACGAGAACATCACTGAGATAAGACTCTTCTTCGGCAACTATAAGACTATCAATGTTATGCATGTTTAACATATTGAATTTCTCCTTATACTGCGCCCGCGATTTTGCTGGCATTATTTTTTATCCTGTTATTATAATATACAAAAGAACCAAATTCGATTACGGATAAAAAAAATTGGATACCCGAAGGTATCCAATTAATATTAAGTGCTATCCAAATCGTCCATCAAGAATGCACATAATCTACTCGTAAACTGATATTCTTTTGTACCTTTGCCAATTTCATCCTTTAGCTCTTTAACAGCTGCAAGCATTGTGCCGTCCCAATATTTGTGACTATCGTTGTGTCCCCATGATTTCAAATCTTTACTAATGGCATCCATAATCTGCCAAGATTCTAAAACAGACGCCTCGTCCAACTTATGCTGCTGTGCATAATCAACGGCTTCAAGTAAAAACTCTTTGATTTTACCAATCTCCATGCGTTGATCTTGCGTTTCTGCATAGAGCTTTTTCAAATTGTCGAAATAATATTCATACTTCATTATGCATCATCCTTTTATAATCACATCATGTCGATTGCTATCTTTCTGACAATTTCGTCGTCACTCTTAACTAATACCCGACATGCATTCGACACGTACGTTGGATCAATCTCATTATCTGCACAGAATTTAGCTAAATCACTCTTAAGTGCATTGAGTACCATTTCATATGTTACGACACGTGCTCTTAACACATCTTGTGAGACTTCGGTTGCAACTAAAATGTAATTTATGATGCGATTGACATCATTCTTTGCATCAGAATATATATCGCATAAATCATATAGCGATGGATACATTACTCTTGTATTCTGATCAAGTGCCATAGTTATCCTCCTACTTAATTATTCTCCATTTTACAAGCATATTCCAATCTTCATTGGTAAGCATATGATAATCCTGCTTATTGGCGAGCATGTTCTTGACTGCAATCATGATGTTGTCTTCCTGAAAGTTCCTCGCTTGACATTCATTGACTACATCATTTATGATAGCATTAAATCTATCACTATCACTTATGATGTTAACTAGTGGATGAGAATCAACAATAAGGTTGTTGATTATTGCCTCTATTGCATTAACTTCCGCAATAGTAGATTCAAACCTTTTTAATAGTGCTTTAACACTTGCCATAATATATTTCTCCTTAAAATTATAAACTTTTAACAATAAGATATAACATAAAATGTTACACCGAGATCTCTTGTGTATAGACTAATGTGTTGGCACACGGTGTATGCTTTGCACATTATATAAGATATCATCTTATATTAAAAACAATCTTATTATCATCATATATGGATATGGTCATATCTATATTATTGATGATACTATACGCAGAACTTTTTTATTGACCGATCAATCAATATCTTAGTTCCATTGAGATCTTTCCCTTTCATTTTTCAAAAGATTATTCAATTTTTAGGATATGATCCTAGTCATCATTCCGTTACATATCTTTGAATATAAGGACTACAGACTTGCATATTATCGATGCGCAATGTGCACTTGTATACTGTGGCCATATCTTTTTTAAAGATACCGCCCTCTTTGTTATATGCGTAAGTGCGTGCTGCAAGTTGATTTTATATAGCCTGAAAATCCTCATATATAAGAAGATATGTTAACGGAATATATGACATTTTTAATCATATCCGGTGTATTTACCCCCAAGGCAAATCCTTGGGGGTAAATTTTACTTCTTCTTAGAAGTTTTATTGTCGAGCTTATATCTGATATGGCTGCCAGTCTTATTCTTAGCAACTATCTCAGTGTGAGCTTCTGTCTTAACTGTATCGCCAGTAGGCTCTGTTACATAAACATCGCCTTTCTTGACGATCTTAGTTGTGTCAACAACCTTTTCGTCAACATGCTTTGTACCAAGAATAGTTCTGGAGCTATTCTTATCACCGGGCTCGATTGTATAGAATCTGCCAGTAGAAAGAGCATTCCTGATATGCATCCTAGCTGCATTAGAGAATGCTTCCGCTGTTGCCTTATTAAATTCGGTATCAACAACCTTATCAATATCTGCTGTGTCAATAACGCCTGCATTCTTGAGTGAAGTAGCTATACCTTTCCTAAGGTCTTCGATTGGCTTGGTTCTAGTCTCAGTGAGTTCGTTATTCTTTACCTTGAACTCTACGAATTCAAAATCAGTATCATTAAGCTCGTTATGAGCGAGTTCAATGTCTACTTTCTTTGAAGATGCTCTAGACTCTGAGCTCTTTTTTGTTTCGTCAAGAAAATTCTTGACATCATACTTGTTTTTCATTTTCATATACCTCCGTTAGGCAATAAATTATAATGAAATTATAATTTAGTTTACTGGCTCATATTTTAACACTGCAAACATGAGCCAGATAAATAACATCTTATGTGGAATTAATTATTCCACCTTGGGTTTTGAGGAGATCCCCGCCTAACGGATTTGGCGGAAGTTCTTCCTCTCCCTCTACTTCGTCAGCATCTTCATCAGAATCTTCAAGAGATTCTCTGATGATGCTTATTACGTCATTGAGATCTTTGCGATCTTTTGCCTGATTGAGTGCAATCGTCTTGACAGATCTAGACAATGCATCCAGAGTTGTATTGATCCCTGAACTGATATCAGGATCTGGTTCTCTAGTCTGTCTTGCCGGTGACCTTAAGATATGAAGCTCATCATCTTCAGGCTCATAATAATCTTCATCATTTGAGCCAGATGTTTCGATTGCATCAATTCTGTCATTCAACTTTACCAATGCATCGGTGAGCTTACTTATCGTATCGGCAGTTGCACTTTCGAATTCATCAGCATCTCCATCATCGTCGTCATCGTCATATCTGTCTCTAATCATAGAAGAAGTTTTCCTCTTCTTCTTTGATCTCTTTCTACCCTCTACAGGCTCAACACCTCTGAGGATAGCATTGATGAAATCATCATCGTCATCAACATAGTCATCGTCATAACGACGCTTATAGCTCTTTCTGCCATAGTCATAGAAACCAAAGTCGTCGTCATAGATGTCATATCCTCTTCTGTCATCATCGAAATCTCTATTCTTCTTCCTAAGAGATTTCAGCGGATTGTTGCGTGATGCAACGGACGATTTTGTCTTTATGCCATAGGTACGCTTGATTCTTTCGATTGTGTCCTGATACACAGATGCACATTCATCAAGCTTATCACGCTTGATATTAGTGTGAAGTGCATCATAATGAAGCTTAACGAGATCCTGAAGATCTTCATAAGTTTCAGGATTCGATATCATGTCGATAAGGCGCTGTACACCAATCTTCTTGAATACCGAAACTCTGAAAGAATCTATACGTCTATCGCGTGTTCTTGATGCAAACGCGGTACCGATCTTGTCAATGCCAAATATGTCATAGAATACTCTATTGACTGATCTGACATATGTATGTCTGTCATCATAACCTCTTGTCAGTGCTTCAATGTCATTATAGCATTCTCGCACTGCATCAGGGGTTATTTCGCTACGATCATCATAATCGTAACTAAAATCATCGAAATAACTCATAGAGTTTCTCCTTTCTAATCAAGCTCTTCGACGAAATCATCATCGTCATCGCTGTCTATGTCATCATCTTCAAAGACATCGCTATCATTAACATCTTCATCATCAGATGCAGTGAAATCGATCTCGTCGATGATGCCATCAACAATTGCCTGAACGTTTATGTCTGACTTATCTGCCACATCTTCATAAGCTTCACTAAACTTACGAATTGCATAAGCTCTGTCGGAGTCATTCAGATCGTATGAATCGATAGCATTCATTGCTATCTTAGATATTGCTGTCTTGACTGGCTTGTATCCTGCGACGTCATTGAAAGTTGTGTCAAACTCATCGATGTTGAATTTGTCTTTGTAAGATTCTGCGAGAATCTTACTGAACCTTGCTTCCTTGGAATCTTTATCAAAGTTGCCAAGGATCAGATCGATTAATTCCATAATAATTACCTCCGTTTATGGATATATAGATAAATGGATATGTGTAAAACTAAATTGTTTCCAATATTGTTGGACACGTGAGCGTTACCTATTTCACGCACCCATCTCTTGCCTACCACTATCTATATTATATATAAATATAATTACTGTCCAGTAGATCCAAATCCACCTGTGCGCTTATCATTACGAACAATGTCGATTTCATCTACAAAATAGGGCATAATTACACCCTGAACTATTCTGTCGCCAGTCTTAAATGCATAATCAGTTTTGGCAGTTTTTCTATCTACCAGTATCATTATATGACCTTCATTCTCAGCCATATAATAATCCATATCGATAACACCTACTTTATTGGTAAGTGAAAAGCCACAGTCTTTAGCTACACTACTTCTTGCAAACAGAAGAAGCACTTTATTAAATACAAATGACAATGCATCTTCATAACAATCAGCAGACTTAACCATATCATGCGAACTAATGCTCTTTTCACAGTTCCATCTGATACCGGTCATGATAATATCTTTCTTAGCTGAGCCTAATGTAAAATCATATGGCATATAAAAGTCATATCCAGCTGAGAAAGAACTACCTCTAGTTGGTATCTTTATATTGTCATATGCCTTATCTATAAGCTCATCGGTAAAGAATGTGTTTTTCTGCATATCTTTTACCCATTGCTCTTTAGATATCTTTTCAAACATAAATTTCCCTCCTTAAAGAAAATTATAAGCATTTTATATGGTTTATAAAATATAATTACCCGTAGCCTATTAAAGCTACGGGTAATTATACTAAAAAGGATTGTGCTTGTAATTGGGATATAGATATAGAAGCAGTTTACTAATGTGTTATAAAAATACATACGTAGCTAATAGCTACGTATGTATTTTTACTGTTTACCACAAAGTCGTATGTATAAGGAGCAATATTTGCTATGAGATTAATATAATGTTTACCCGAAATAATCTTTTATTACTTTCCTCTTTAACTCTATAAGCACTTTATTACCAAATAGGTTAGTATAAACTGAAGGAGTCTTTCTAGCAAGTATAGACAAAGGAGATACAAATGCACTAACTTCTTCCTCAGGTCTAAACTCGCTCCAAGGTTCCTGTCCTTCTTCTATAACATGAGATACAACGCCCTTAAGAGCACAGAAGTTTGTGGTTTTATCACCCTTCTTTATTATATCCTTATGCTTTATATAGAATTCAATGAGAATACCATCGCCAACTTCTTCACCTTTGACTTTACCATATTGAGTTGTACTCTTCTCGGCAGTTTCAGTTAAGAGTTGGCCACATTTATAGAAGTTATTATCTGTAGGATTCTTATACTTATCTAAGAACTTATCTTTCTTCTCTATCTTCTTATTATAGTCTTTAACTATCTTCTGTAAAGAAGGAGACAATTCGGATATATCTACAGTGTAATACATCTTTATGTCTAATATCTCACCACTATCAGTTGCTTTCAGTGTCGTAGAGTTAGATTCTACTAAAGACTCTTGAAGATTATTCTCGCCTAATGCTTTAGAATATTCCTCTAAGAATTTAGCAACTTCTTCATCACCATTATGGTTGTCAAATACTATAAGAGGATCACCAACGTTTACATGGTCTCCTATTTTAACCATTCTATCTACTTTAGAATTAGCAGGTAATGCTTTAGTCTTCTTTACTATAGCATAGTATGCTAATTGCTCAGACAGTTTCTTTGTCATAGGCTCGGAGTCTTCAAGAATATCGTCTATAGATGTAATAGCAACTTTAGCAAGTACACCGATATTCATAGATGCACCAATGTCATCTGAATTCTTTGTAAATGCTCTCTTCTCAGCAGCTAGAACTTCATTCTTCTTAAACTTATCGCCGACTTTTAATTTCGTACTAAATTCAAGCTCAACATACATTCCGTCTGCAGAGTTTTTCTTTATTACAGGTTTAGAGTCAAATGAGTCATGTGTGCCATCTTTATATTCAATGATATAAACACCATCTTGCTCATCTACAACTTTACCATCCTGCTTAGCTACAAAGCAGAATTCATTGTGCATGTGATAAGGAACGATAGATTCTACCTTATTGCCTATAAGTACAGGGCTCATCTCATCTGTAAGCACCATATGTGCAGTTTGTCCTCTCATCATCGCTGATCTCTGAGGGTCATCGTGTCTTAATGAACCCGGAGTGAGGAGTTCTGCAGGTGTCATAAGCTGAGCCATGTTGAGTTCGTTTACTTCATCCATAGGAGTTATATCAACGTATCCATTAGTAGAAGTAATATTAGGCTCAAGAGTAAGAAGTCTTATAATACCATTATTACCAGCATGGTCGGTTGTAGCACCGAAGATACCAACCATTGAGTCATCATATGCTCTCTTAGCCATAGTATAGCCATCTGTCTTGTTTATACCGGACAGGGATATATTCTTGGCAGATGTTGATGCCTTGATATTAACTGAGTGAGTTTTATCAAGAGTCATTACAGGATTGAGTATCGACTCATCTTCTATAAGAGTTGCAGATGACAATGCAGACATTACCACATTAGGATTAACTGATATCTTAGTAGGATTCTTCTTATAAGCAGTCTTTCTATAATTACCATATGCGTTAACTACTGCCTGATATACGATCTGAGATACAACTTCGTTACCTCTTATACGCATATTAATAAGGTCATTAGAAGAAGCATATTGGTTATTAACAAGAAGCTTACATGTATAGAAGAATACGCCTATTAATGTATAAGGCATATTGAAATCTTTTAATATTTCAACAGTTTTGGGATCTAATAAGAAGTTTTTAAACTGATCGAGATTCATTGCCTGATTTGCACTTGAATAAAACATCGGGAGCATATCTATATATGTATCTCGACTATTAAGCTCAGCAAATGTATACTCTTCAAGAGGTAAACCATATGTGCCATTTAATAATAGCTGATTTTCAAATGGATATTTATCCCATACGATTACACAATCTTTGAGCTGAATTATTCCTTTGGAGAATCCATAATTCTTGCCATATTTAGCTATTACAGCTTTTTCATTATCAAGTCTCTCATAAGGAATTCCTGTTTCTTGCATTACCTTATCGAAACCTTCGCAGAATAATAAGAAAAGAATTACAGGAATGAATTTATCAAGTACCTTTACTCTGGTATACGCTAATTGAGATTGTCCGGTCTTGGTATATTTTATCTGAGATCTGTCAGCTTCAGGTATTAAATCATATAATAGATCAGAAAAACTATTTCCTAATTCTATTGGTATGTATTTACCTGAAGAAACCTTATATCCAACAGGAATCTTTTCACCTTCTTCATAAGGTTTTACATCACAGCCATGCTCTTTAAGAAATCCAATAAGCTCAGTTATATCCAGAATAAATACATTTTGTCCAATGTTAAACTTGGTAACAGATTTAGAAATATAATCGAAATCTAATGTAGTTGCATATTTAGTATTCTTTACTTTAGCATTACCATATTTAACATGACACTTATCATTTGCCATAATATATTTCTTTATAGCAGCAGTCTTAGAGTCTACAGATTTACCATGTCTGAATACTGTACACTTCTTATACATAGTACAGATCTGAACTTGGTCAGGACCTATCTTTACAACAGGCTTGAATATTCTTTGCTTGAGTATGTGTTTCTTACTACCGCCAATGAATACATAGCAATCGTCTATGATGATAGGTACATCAAATCTGAGAGTATGTGTGTGATTGAATTCATCTCTAAGATGATAAGTAAGAGTCTTCTTCTGATTAAATACATCAGATGTATCTTCCTCTTCTATAGACTCTATGAATACTTTAATATCTGCATCTGCTAATGATGCTACTGCATTATTAATATCTCTCTTATATTTTTTCTCTGTATAAGATTTATCAAAGTTTACATACTTAGATGATTTGATATAAGGGTTATTGGTAACGATAGCATTAGTGTAGTCAGACTCATCTATTATCTTAGATGCCATTTCTTCTACATCTTGAGATAATATTTCATTCTGTTTAGCTATACCGGCATCTATAAGCTTAAGAGCTTTCTTACTTCTCTCAGGCATATAGTTATTAACAAAGACTTTCTCTTTAACTTCGTCTTCTATAATAGCACCAATTACTTCATCACTTTCACCAGATAAATCAGGATTATTGTCTAAGAAGTTATTTACTGTATCAGATATTTCATCAGACAATTTATCTGTCATTGATACAGAATCATCTTCTTCCAATTCTTCTGCTTCAGCTATACTAAGCTCAGTATCAAGATTGTACTTCTTCTTAGTAGGTTTAGCTTTTACAGAAACATCTGTGATTTCTTCTTTCTTTTCTGCATCAGAAGAAAGATCAGATCCTGTAAATCTTCTGACCATAGTGTTAACTATAATCTGTCTTCTAAGTTCTTCCTCAGGAGGAACTTTCTCAGTCTGAATTATTTCTTCTTCATCTTCATCCACTGTATAAGTGTATATATGCATCCTTCTAAGTTGTGTCTTAAATTTAGCATATATCATTTTAGCAGCTCTCGGATCTAACATATCCGGAGTAAGCTTGAGCTTTAAGAACTCATGCTCTTTTTCATTTACTATAATTATTTCAGCATTAAGATCTGTCAGTGGCTTTAATAAAGCTTGGAACCTATATAGGCATACTAATAATATAGATATAGGATTATTCATAGAATCTTTGCTAAGACCTATAGTAGCTCCTGCCTTTCTCCATTCTGCATATGAGATATATACAATTTTAGTCTTATATCCATTTGCGAACGGAAGTGTATTAGCTATTTTATTAGCAGTAAACTTTATATACTGATCGCACATTATTTGTATAGATCTATTAAGCCTATATTGGAAAAATAAATCTTGCCATTCACTGATATCTTGTATCAGTGATGTATGTCTGGATGCAAGTGCTGCAACCATTTGAGGTCTTCGATAAGCTAGATATGAATCTAAGCTTTCACTATACATCTTAGGCATCTCGTTTATGTAATTACGTTTTACGAGCTTTGTGCCAATTTTCTCTTTATATATGACATCCGCTGTCATATATTTTATTCCATATTTACGCCACACTACAAAATCTGAATTAAGGCTCCTAACAGCGGCTTCCCTATTAGGGTTTAATATAATAACACCGGTTTCTTTTCCATGCGGTGAAGTAGGTAAAAATAAGTGTGGCTGATTCTTGTAATATCTATTATTTACAATAGAAGTGTAAGCAACTTCCATTGCTGGTGTATTACTAATCACAATATCACAACCTTTACACATAAATTTAAAGAACTGTCCAAGTGTTTATATCACACGAGTTAACAATTTTTAATAATCATGGTGGTGATAATATGGAAACTAGATTAACAATGGCTGAATATAATAAGATAATCTCGGCTAATAAAGATAAATACAATGAATATCAAAAACGCTATGCTGAAATAAAAAATAAAATACAAGTCAGATGGTATAAATTACAGGATAATAAACATTTAGTCATGCATTTCAAAATACCTAGTGAAAAGACAAGACTAATGTATGATACACTAATAGAATTCTGCACTACTTATACAGATGCAAACTCTATAAAACGATGTGAGCTAAAAGTATTCTCCAACTGTCCATCATGGGTATTTATGAATGCAAGAGCTGCTCATGAGAAAAGCATGGATATAAGTTGGGCTAATAACTTATTCAATAAAGATACGCTAAAACCACCCGATGAAGGTAAAGAAGCTTCTAATGATATAAGATTGGAAAAAGGTTTATGCTTTGCAATCATATATCTAAAAGAATTAAATGAAATTACTCTTATGGGTAAAGCTAGGACTGCATTACCTATCAAAAGTGGTAATGACTTGGCAGTATTTATTCGTAATTCAGATTGGGTTATGGAAAAGAGAGGTCAATATAAATCTGAAGAAGATTTCAAAAAGTTATTGCAGAAATTCTCTCCTGTAAAGATATCCAATGCTCAGACTAAAAGAGCAGGAATGTCGACATCTAAAACTATAACTACTACTAAGACTACTTCTAGTAGAACCAGATCTGTTGCAAAGACAAAAAAAATATAAGCATCGCCAATTATGCTTATATTCCGGTGTGGTGTAACCTATAATCAGGTTGCACCGCACCATTTGCAGGCATATCCCCCGCGAATCTGTCTCCCGCCACAGCAGGGACAGGTTTCCGTGGTGAATATTATCTGCGGATAATATTCACCACTGTCGCGATCGAAATGCATCACAGTGAGACCAATGTCTCGCTGCTGGCAAATCGTCACGACCGCAAGGAGAGCAACCGTCAGCCCTGTGGCGTACAGGGTTAACTGGTCACAATCCTCGGGGAGCTCGCTGCGGACATGCTCAGTGAGCGCATCCACATCGAGGGGATTTACCTGAGTATCGAACAGAAAGTCCGACACATCAGGTATGTCGTGCCTGCCACGACATAATCCATATGTGTATTTCATTATATCACCTCCTTATGATAAACAACACACATTTTGTTGATTGGCACTATTAGAATATACATATCATTATAAAATAAATACGGATAACAATATGATAGTAATTCATTATACAAATCCTTATACGGACCTAAAGTTTTATACCTCCAAGTTGAAACTGGTAGAAAATTATTCCATGGGTATTCCCCATGGAATAATTTTCCGCTTATTTATATAAAACGTATAACAAGTGCATAACTGACATTCAAAGTCAGCTCCTATTATTAACCTCTTTTTATTAAACGGAAACTTTCATTTTCACGGGAAAATAGCTCTATAGGTCCCCCTACCCTATAGAGTTATTTTTCGTCATGGCTTTATTGGATATCCTGTATATGATTTGCCATCGAGATTTTGTTGATCTGTTATGGTAATATCATTTACTGCAAATGAATTGTAATATGCAAGATTCAGATATATTATAAATCTATATGTCTTATATGGATCTGAATTCTTTATAGTCATTTCATACTTAGACCAATTTATAGAGAAGTCAGATTCATATTGACCATCTATATCATTCATAATAAGTCTAGGTATTAACAATAGTTGCATATCATTACCATTGGCAATGATATCATCCATCACGCGTTTTAAATCTGGCTGTATACACTCAGTTATACTAAATGTATCATCTTTACCTTCATTTTGTTTTTCTGTCTTTATTATATTAGAGCTATATAGAGTATAACCTTTCTCTATATATGGATGATCTTGGAATGTTCTCTCAAATGTATAGAGAGGTATATATGCACTATGATCCGATTCATGGAGACATAACTTAAACTTCTTATGAAGAACTCGTCTAGTCCAAGCGTAATAAGATGCGATTGCATTAAATTCACATTCTATTTTAAATGTAACATTCGTAGGGTCTTCTACCATATTTTTTCTATTCATCTCTTCACATTGAAGATCCGTGAATGTTGAAATAATATTCTGCGGATAAAATAAAAAGTACTCATCACTACTAGTAGAATTTCTCATCTTATATGATATAGGATAAGATGCATGTTTTCTAAGGTAATGAGTCAATACAGGAATATTATTCTTATCATCTAAATTAATACCAACTATTTCGCATACATGATATAATAATGCTTTGGGTATTAAAGATTCCAAAGATGTTGGTATATAGATAGATCTATTAAACACAAATGTATTATTGAGATAATTATATAAATCTAATGCTGAATAATATGTATTACACTGAATCGCTATATCAAAATTTACTTTATATCTATTTATTTTGAATGCCAGTCCAATGCCAAAATCATTATCGGAAAAGAAATTCTGTTTAGCAAGACCAGAACCACCTGCTACACCCTGATGCCATACTATCTGAGTGCCTGATAAAAAATCATTGGATGTTGCGTTATCATAATTCTCTACAGTGGGTCTTATTATCATAAACGGTCTTTGCTTAGCTTCAAATTCTTTATGTGTATGTAAATAACGTCTAAAGTATCTAAATGACGTTTTTGTACTTATGCTTCTATCTGCAAGAAAACCTTTTGGCATATTATGCTCCAGATACATCTGTACTGCATTAATAACATTGCCATACATTTGTGATATAGAGGTAGCTGCAACGAAGAAAATTTTATCCATTTCATTAACACCTCCTAGAATTAACGATTTGTCCTAGTGCATATCGTGAGAACATTATATTAAACTCTTCATATCTGGGGGTGTTTAAATTGAAGCCGATATCTAATGACATCTATAATTTATTAGACTTTTTATTTAAGTTTGCCTTAGTGTATATTCCTTGTGTAATGGGTGCTATTTGTGGCATCTATTTTAAAACCGAGTATTTACATAAGAATGAAAGGTCTAGAAAGCGTAGGCATGTATTATCCGATTTCGGATTATCATTATCTTCGTCTATAGTTCCGTCTTTAGTAATACTCATAGCTGAATACTTATTACCAGAGCATACTCAAACTAATCACATCTTAAAATATGGTATCGCTATGTTATTTGGCTTTATTGGCTCTGATAGAATAACTGAATATCTTATGAATATGACAAACTTATTTAAAGTCTTAAAAGCAATTTCAGAAGGAATGAGTGGACTATCAAAATTATCAGGTGAGGCAGAAACATTGAATAGTATGAAATCTCTAACGGATGACACAAAAAAGAAGAATGAGTAGAGATGATTTATTCTCATCTCTACTCATTTTAAAGTACTTTTGAATTTAAATAGACCATAATCTCTCTAGATATCATACTATAGAAACTATCTTTATTAAGATAGACAGTAACATGATTTACTAAGTCATCTGATAAAGATCCTAACACATTTCTAAAAATGTCTTTATAGTAGTTATCGTAAGATGCCTTGTCTATTATCTTACCACCATTATCAAATATATTACGTTCATATAGAGAAATTTCATTATTGATAATAATGTTAATTATCTCAAATAGTTCTTCAAATGTTAATTCGTCTAATTTACTTTTTTGTGGTTTATTAAGTATATTTGGTAATAGTGATGCAATTAATAATAGTAATATGCATAATAAGCATATGAAGATTGCTACTAACATTTAAATCACCTTCCTAGTTATTTTAATGTGATAGAGCGCAAAAAAATAAGCAGTGCCCGTGCAAAGGCACTGCTTATTTTGATGTAAGAAAGGAGAATTATTGATGATTACAATATAGTTCAAGCGAATTATATTTTTACTCTTCTTTGTTAGCTACCTTTTCATCATCTGATTTGTTTCCGCCATCCATTATTCTATGGTGATCAACTTCGTCATTGTACTCAGGTATTTGCTTATTTACATCAAAGTCGAAATCATATACCTTAAAGCCGCCACTGTGTCCTATAAATTCTTCATCATCGTCATATATTTCTTCATAATGTCTGGTGTCATCAAGTTTGATTTCGCCATTCACTATTATATAGTGCTCCGCGAAACCCATGCCGTCTTCTTCAGTATACAGCTCGATAGAGATATCATCTTTAATCTCTAATAATGAGGGCAATGTTTTACGCTCATCGATTATTTCCTTGAGTAGTGCATCTATGTCTTCACCAAAAAGTTCATCAAATGGCGCATACTTGTCAAGATTCCATGCAGAAGTTGCTGACCATTTACACCAACCGTGCGCATATACATCTCTCATTTTACCATCTTCAGAAAGTTTCTCATCGTGCACTTCGTATTCAGGTGAATGACTCTTGATGAACTCCATAGCTTTATTAACGGTTTCGGTTTTACCATATGCACGTAAATCATAATAACAACAGTTAGCCATATCGATTCCTCCCAAAATTAATCGTATAGTTCGTCATCCTGAGATTGCTCATATGCATTATACATATATCTGCAATAGAATAACTTAAACTGCTCATCGGGAATATAATCCACAATAGTAGCAGCCATGAAATCTGTTATAGCATCATTAACTTTATTTAGTTTATCTTCGGTTTCTATATCAGATTCATTAATCGCCATTATTATATAATTTCTAGAAGATGCATCAACTTCTAGATTATTACCGATCATAAAAATTAATCCGGATAATGGTGATAATAATTCGGATCTACAAATAATTGCGTAGACCTTATATGAATTCTTTATTTCATACCGTTCCCTACAGTTTGCAGGTAATAATGTATTGAAATTTCTAAATATATCGCAAATGGTTATGTTTGCGGTATCCAAATCGATCTGGATTATCTCCACGTCTTTTGGAGGCGGAGATAATAGACCTTTTATAAAAGCTTTCTTGTCGTACATAGATGATGCTCCTTTATAACAATAATCTTATTAATGGTAAGATTATATTAATATAGTTATATGAAATATCGCATGATGAATCTAATATCTCATACGAGATATCATCCATCATGACCATTATGCCATCAATGCAACATTTATACTGAGACCTAGAGTTAAATTCTCTATACGCCTCTATTGATAACTTTTTGTTTTTATATAACTTTACCAATTCAGAAAGATATTCGTTTGGATCACCATTCTGCTCTAAATTGTCTACCAATGATTGTATCATTAGTAATATACCATCTTTATGTTGTCTATAGCTATCACCAATACCTTTTACATCTATATAGTCTGAAGCTATATAGAATTCTAGTTTATTGATATTGATAAATGCATGATAAACATTTTTTGGTATAAATTCAACTGGTCCGAATTTAGTCTGTGTAACTTTATGATTTATTACATAGACTGCGTCTTTCTTTATCGATAAAACATCCATTAGAATATCTAGATCATTTGCTTCTAGGAATTCTTTTACGATTTTATTAAAAGATTCCTCTAGGCTCTTAGATAAATTCGGATTCTTCCTAAGAAGTAATCCGAATTTAACTTCACGATCTTTCTTTGGCAATGCGTCTAATGTATCGAGATACTCAAAATCTTTATATAGATTGTAGTATTTCGATACATTAATATTCGCATGCTTTATATCATATTCTATAATTGATGAATTATATGACAATTGTCTATCATTTAAGTAATTCATTCTTGTGCCTTACTACTATACTTCTTGACAAACTTTGCCATTGCCTTCAGTTGCTTCTTGGTATATTTCGCATATCTAATAAAGAGCTCTCTTATCTCTTTATTAGAAGTCGAATCCTCAAGAATCTCAGCAATATTCTTATTGTCAAGATATATGTCATATTCATCGTCTTCCAAATCCATATATGAATCATAGAATGGATTTTTCTTTTCGTCGTTCCATTTGTCAACATCGAACTCATCGAGTTCTTTCTTAACCTGAGCTTCCAATGTGTTCTTCATATTTTCTGCACTATTCCAAGTGTAGAAAATCTTGTTGTCAAATATAGGATTCTCAAAGAAGTCATTTATTGTCGAGCTATACTTGTCGATATACCTCTCATATGCGAGATCCTCGAGAATGATGTATATATTGTCATCCGGGTGTTTGATCTGATATGCAGTTATCATAACTGTGAGATCGACAAAGTCAACACTCGCAAATGTCTGTGTGACTAGTTCGTTCCTACGTCTTATAGGAACATTCTCGTCAAATACTCTGTCATTGAGTTGATATGCCAGAGACTTTATACTGGACATCCTAAGGCCATCCTCATCTCTGACATGCTCTGCCATTACATTAGGCAAATCCCTTACTTTCGGTAAGGTGGTTGCGTTAACTATTACGAAGTTCCTAAATGGGAAGATCTTCTTCCTCTTCTTATAGAACTTTGTTACGGGTATCATGATAATCATTCTTGGTTCCTCCTTGTAAAAAATGGACGTTGTTTATACCATTCAATGAATTCCTCACGAGTTTTAGGTTTAGCCTGAAGATCTTCCTCCAGTTCCTCCAGTTCCTCGTCAGTGTATGCTCGTAAACGCGATTCATCAGAATCTTGCTTTAGCATAGACTTTAGCATAGACCTAGTCCTGATAAGGCTGTATAGTGCCCTCTCAGCATTTCGTGAATGCTTCCAATAGGTTAAGTAATCCGCGTACGCTCTATCGCACTCTTCCTCACTTGGTATCTCTCTAATATCTTCCATATCCGTCCTCCATTTTATAACTTTAAAGATTGATACGGGTCTTTCTTAACATTGTCATCATCGTCATTGTCATTCCAATACGATTCTATATCTGTAACGATATTTACAGAGGATGCATCAAATGATGTTGCATCCTTATAGGAAGATAGAAGTTGCTCAGCTTCTGTCTTTTCTATCGTTTGGACTTCGCCTGTGTTTACACCTGATACTTTGATATACTTCTCAGTACCATCTGCCTCTAAGAATCTTATTGCTTCTTCATCTTCGGCATCATAGTCAAACCTTGACATATTCAAAATCTCTGGTACATTATACTTCATAGAACATGCAGAGTTCTTGCATCGATAATACGTAAAGTCATCAGATGGAACTATCTTTCCTCCACATGCACATGTAATCATATCCATATTTCTTATTGGATAGAAATATGCAATATCAATCAATACCAAAGATTCAGAACCGTCACTATTGGTTCTGATACCCCAATTGCAATAATTCTTAGTTGTTAGTCCTACATCGTCCATGATATAATAGTTTGACAATATGTCAAGAATAGCACGTATCTCATTTCGATGTGCTACGAAATATGGTTCCGATACTAACTCAACATACTCTCCTACTATTATTTGTCTATTTGTTTCATAGACTTTATAGAAATATTGAGGAAACTCAATACTTCTTTTATACTCGGAGATATTGTCTATCCATCCTCTTTCGTCAAGAGCTACTTTGAAAACATAATTGTGTTTTCTAAATGCGATTCGATTTGTACCGCAGCCTATCTCAACAAAACCCAAATCAAACATTATCTTTTTTATCATGTCTGCTTTTAGATTGCAGTCAGTTATAGAGAAATCTGATGTGATTTTATATAAGGCGGCTTTCGCTTCAGCAGGAATATCTCGCTCTATCCTCGAGAATATTTTTGGTTGTTTCTCTCCATTCATTTTGGATAAGAGCTGATTAATATACTTGGGATTTACTATTTGTAATCCCCTGTGTTTCTTCTTTCCCATATCAATCGTCTCCTATTCCTAGCATCCTCGAAACTCTGCTTTTAGACGTTAGCATTGTTTGCAACGCTCTATCGGCATTAGCTCTATGCTTTGCATAGGTATCCTCATAGCGTTTCTTTTCTTTGTCTCTTTGCTTCATAAGCTTCTCGGATTTCTTAACGAGTTTGCGCATATGCTTATAATCATATACGTTCTCTGCACCCAAGTACGCAGTAAGTCTTCTCTTCTCTGCATCAGACAACGTTTTACGACGTGCTTCAGGTATCGGGTTCATACCTGAATTGAGCATTATCTTCTTTACCAATATATCTATTGGTATTTTCTGACTATCCGTCAAGATATATTTAGGTGTATTTACTACACCATTACTTGCTATAGCACTTATCTCGGCATCTGTCAGTAGCTCATCTTGTTCTTTATGACGTTTATCATATAATGCCAAATGCTCTTCACATGACAAACGACCAACGTTATTCTGTTCGTTTTCACTCTCGGATGCATAATTGCCATCTCTGATTTGAGATATTATATCTGTATCAAATACCACTGTACTTGCTACATGATTCCTCTTGGCTATAACAGATCTTAATGCTCTCTTCAGAGATCTTGTTACGTAAGGAATTTCTTCACCTGCAGGATTGCCGTCTTCTCCGAAACGACCTTTATCCCACTCGATCTGTTCATCAGGAGTTATTGGATCATAATATCTACCAACTCCATAGAACGTTCCTTGCATATATTTTTCTCTAAGCTTTCCTTTAAGCTTAGGCGGTTTGATAATTCCTATAGGAATTGTGTCAAACTCGTCGATTATGAAATCTATGGCTTTCTCTCCGCCATAATAATTAATAATCTTGGGCTCATACTTATTGTACAAGTCTAGAGCATCTTCATAATCTGATATGTCTGAATACTTCTTGCCTATAGAAGTTATCGCTTCATATGCCTCAGGCATATCTTCTTGAAGTGACAAATCCCAATAGTTGTCGTCGTCGAATTCGTTAATTAAAACTTGGAAATTCCATGCAGGAATTTCGGTGATTTCGCCCATATCGATTACCTCCCATTATAAAAATTAATGTTAGTGTAGACTTTTTGCCTACACTAACATTTGTTATCATCATTATTATATATAAATATTTTTATACTGCTGAATAGATTCTATACAGATATACGTTTGTAGAAGGTTCTTGTACAGATACATTGTTAAAGTTAACTACAGAGAAGAGTCGTACACCCACATAGTCATAGTATGTAGAAGTGATCTCTTTCTTTACACCTGTAAAGAGACCAATCTGGTTAAATCTTGCATTTGTAAGATTACCAGCAGCTACAAAGTATTCTCTAAAGTCATCTTCAGTGATTGTAAGCATGCATTCACCAAAGCATTCAATGAGGTCTGTACGCTGTTTCTGGCTATCAGTAAGAGTTGATCCTGTGATTTCTGTACCATCATCAGAAGGATCAAGTGTATCTTGCCATAAGCACTTAATAGGTACTACAGGAGTATTAGATATTTCCTTAAGATACCAAGCATAGCCTCTATTCTGTCCAGAACTAAGAGCTATAGGCATTCTAAAGAAATAATTTGTAGGTACATTACCAGTCTCATCAGGAGATATTGTAGCACTATTGGAAACTCTGAAAGGTATCCATGTGCCACCTGTTGACATTGAAGTACCATTAGCTATAGGATTACCTAACGAATACATCTTGAAGTCAGGATCTGATACAGAACCCCACTCAAGATCTGAACCTCCTATACCACAGCCAAACAGAGCAATCCTTGTTTCACTATCTGAATACTGTATAGATGAGTTTATATTAAACTGTGCATTGAGAGTCTGAGGCATAAATCCTATATCAGTAGTAGCTGTATCATTGCCATAGAATAATTTCTCAAGTGCAAGTACAGCTCCACCTATTACAACGGTATTTTCATTTACAAATTCAAATATAGGTCTGCCATATTTGTCAAGATTCTGATCTATAGACCCTTTATGACAAAACAGCTTGCCTTTAAACAGAGGTATACCATGATTTCTGGCAGCTTTCTCTTTGCTACCACTAACAACTTCCATCAAAGGAAGACTATCTTTTATAATTTGCGGCATTTTAATACCCTCCTCATATACTAATATTTTCGCTAGAGTTATATAGCTCTCCAAAATATTGCCACCATTTTGCTTTATCATTAGCATATAGCCAATCTCGATATTCATCATCTGATTCGAATACCACAGGAATTCGATTATTATTCTCATCCAATTTATAAGGATAAATCTTGTTGCCATGTTCATCCGTTGTATATGGTTGAGTTAAATCAAATTCATATACTACACGTTTTACTAATTGTAATGTATCGGTATGGGCTACCTTATCGATACTATATGCTTCATTATATGATATTTCAGGCATACGTATGATATTATTAGTTTCGTATTTTCTAATCTTATCTATTGCAGATATATCACTATCTGATGCATTATATGGTTTTTGTGCATCAGGATGTAAACTAGGTATATTCCAATTACCGGAGCGTCCTATATATCTTATAGAAGCATTATGCTTCATATAATCATATAGATGGTAATTAAGATCCGATGCTTCCACTTGAGAATGTGTATGTGATACTATCTGATCCATCATATAATTAGCCGAGAATAGATTTTTGTATTTACCAATAGCTAACAGTGCATCCGAGAATGTAAGTTTAATAGACTTATCTATATTAAGTCTAGTAGTGATCTCATGCATTGCAGCAACATCAGTCATTCTCCATTGATCCGGAGTAACTTTGGTTTCTGTATTAAGCTTAGTCAATTCAGACATATATTTCATTAAGTTATCAGTTTTATCATCAACTCTAAACTCTAATGCATAATGCAATAAATCGACTTTAGCTGACTTAAAGAAGTATATCATCTTCCAGATGTATGACAATATCTTCTTCATATTAAATCCACCATATGCATGCAGATATAATAGGTCATCACTTATCTTATCAAGATACGATAATGAGTACTCAAGCTCAGTTATACGTTGCTTTTCTGTCATATTATCTATTCTAAGAGTAAGCATTGGGTTGATAGAGTCTAAGAGATCTTTATAAGATTCAGCAACAGTATCGCTTCCCTTTAGTTTATATACATCCTGTGCATATTTAGTAGTCATTAGCATCTTATTGAGTCTACGCATAGCATGAAATGCTTTAGGATTCTTAATACCCCAAGTAAGCTTGGTAAACTCATTATGTAATTCTACTATTGCATTATATGAAGATTGAAGTTTACTCCAATCCTTATCAACACCTCTGCCAATTCCTATAGAAATTTCATAATCATTGATATCAGATATATTTCTATCTGCATCTATTATATCTCTTATATGATTCTTGATGTAATCAAATACATTAATAGGCTTATGTGTTATCGGGTCAAGTACTTGCGTCATAGTATCATTCATATATGAGTATGCAACATTAGCTCTATTATTCTGATAACCTTCTTGTGTACTTGAATGCCTATAAGAAAATTCAGACATATATCGAGCATTGTCATATAAGAAGAAATCATCTATCGTCTTAGACAATTCGGATGTAGTTTTAGTCTTATCTAAGAAATAATATCTCAGATACAATGCTATCCATCTAATATCATCTATGCAAGTATAATAAGCATTATTAGGATCTAATACAATCGGTGTCAGTTCTTCTATCTGATCGGATATGAATAGTCTGAATTCTCTCTTAGTACGTAATCCAACTAGAGCATTATACATATTAAGCTCTATTAAGATTTGACCAATCGTAGTTTCTTCAGACCAAATATAATCCTCAGAGAATAGATCAATATCTTCATCACAATCTATGAACTCAGATATTACTCCTATAAGATAATATAATGAATGAGTATAATTGTATTGATTGTGGTGTACAAGATCTCGTTGCTCTTGCATTTCTTCATCTGTGTATGCAGATGGATCTATTTCCTTCTCTGCTTCCATTTCAGCTAAACGCTTAGAAGATGCTTCATATGCAACTCGAGCTTTAACACCCTCAGTCATCATATAACACCATTCATCATATGTAACATTTACATTTCTGTATTTTATATCAACGATGTCATTAACTTTATAACTGATCTTCTTATTTATAAGAATCTGATGATATCTAACAACAAGTTCATCCGGTGGTTCAACATCATATGTCGAACTTAAGATATCTACTACTTTAGCTTCATCTACACTAATAACAGTCTGACCAGATCTATGCTCAAGTCTTACAGTATTACCGGGTAATACATTTGATACATCGCCAAGTACATAAATGATATCTGTATCATCTCTGTCAAATGCAATGTATTCTGTAAGGCTTTCATTCATATCAATAACATCTTGTGGATATGTATTAAATCTGCGTATTATAGTTACTATAAACGGATTTATTAATTCGTAATTAGTAACGAACTCAGCATATACTTGATTTCTAAATATTTTATCTTCTGTATCTTTAGATGTATCTATTTCTTTTACACTAGGAATACGACCTCTCATATCTCTGAGAAGAGGTCCATTACCATCAAGATAATCATGATTAGAGTAACATGCAGTATTATGGCAATACTCAAATTGATTAGTCAAATCTTCTCTAGGTACACCACAGAAACTGCATACACTATCGGAATAATATACTTTTACGAATCTGAAATCTAAGAGATTCTTCATCTTAGCTTCTTCATCAGTATAGCTTTCTAATAAATGCTTAATACCATTGAATGCTATAGCCAATTTGGTTCTTATTCTCTCAGCCTCACTAGCCTCTGGGAAATTACCCATAGTTATAGGCTTTAAATAACCTATAGAGATATATTCCAGCACGTACTGATAGAATCCTGTGAAATCATCATTATTGACATCAAGTTTATTCAATTCTGCTTCTTTCTCAGTATTATACAGTACTACTGAATTTGCATTTGCTGGTGTATATCCTTCATAGCTAACTGGCTTAAAATAGTATGAGCCGTCAGTTTCTTTTACTATAATTCCGGGTTTATAGTTATAGATAAATTGCCTAGATAAATAACCATATACCACAGTTAAATCTTCGATGAAATTGAATCCGTATATATTAGATAATTTAATTGGATCCGTTAATGGTTTTAAACTACCACCTTTGGATAATCCAAATTCTTTACCTACAATATACATGATATATAGCACAAGAGTGTATACATCAATTTCTATACCGAGATTACCATGATATACAGTGAGTTGATTTGTACCATTGTTACCACTGGTCTTATTATCCAGTAGCATTCTCATAATATATTCTGTCTCTATAGTAAATCTTGTCAAACTAAATGCCATTTCTATTCCGATATATTTCGTTTCTAAGAAATTATATTCAGAATGATATAGCTTGTATAATAAATCATCATCATTCAACCAATATGTATCTGGTTCTGTTACTCCATAATAATTCAGATAATTCATAGAGTCTATTATATAAGAATATGGATTTTCTCCTATATCAGCTTTGACTATACGAACATCATACATTTGCTCAGGTACTTCATTACCATTATCATCATAATAGTACATGGGTGTACCATTTCCAGTAAGTTTCTGAGTCTTAAGTATGTAGTATTGATACATATTAAGAGTTGAGTATCCGAATATTGCAAAGATATCTTTAAAGCAAGCATTAGATCCTTTCTTAGACAAGAGGATATTTATTGCTTTAATTATCTTAGTATGATATGTAACAGGAATATCATCATAGAAAGGTACAGAATACGCGTTATAAACAACTTCTATTGATTCCAAATCATAGAAGTCGCGTGTGATATCGGTTTCCAGATATTTAGCCTGCATTCTCTGTAACGCCATAAATAAAATTGATAAGCCAATAAAACCTTCATATTCTTTATACTGATTTCTGAATGCTTCTGTGTAATATCTATATTTCATATATAGCCTACACTCTTCATATACTTCTCTGAAGTCTTTGCCAAGTGCAGCTATATCAGCATCTTGTATATACAAAATTTCAAATCTATCAGATAATCTAGCTACGAATGGATGAATCTTTGCATATGTTAAATGCTTCAGATATCTATAATGTCTATCATAAGTTACTTTCTCTAAGCAATCTTTAATAAACGTAGTTGAAAACTCTGCATATATTCTTTCTTTAAGAGGCTGGAGATAGATATATACAAGAGGATTGTATTCCATTCTTATCTGTTTACCATTAGCGTCTTTAGCATTTGTATAAGATGCTCCATCTTTTGGGTATTCTTCTTTAAGAGTACCTTCTTCATTCTGAGTAGGATAAACCCAGTCAGTAGTAAGATCTCTATATATAGGACCACGATTCCATTCTGTATTGACAGGCTTATTAGTATACTTAGGGAATAAAGCTATACCTGAATACATAGATGGCGCAGTATGAGTTGGATCTATATTATTAGATCCACATTTAGGACAGACACTACCATTAGTATATCCGTGCCATTCATTTTCACATGTATTACAATGAGCTATTGTACCAGCATATGCAGGTAAACCATATAGCTCTCTGTAATATGTATTCTTCTCTTCATATTTTTTATGATATCCAACTCTGGATCTATCTACTATAAGTAATCCCGTTAAAGGATCACGATCATATTCAATTTTAGTGCCATAATAAAACATGTCCCAATAGGGCATATTTGTATTTGCATCAGGAGATGTAAATTCGAGTTCTCTATAACTCATGTATTCATCTTCTGACATATTTTCAACGTTTTCCAAATCGGTGCGTTTATATGTCATTAATAAATGCCTCGCACCTGTCAGGTAAGTATCGACTTCAACCGCATCGACATATCTATCTTCTGTATCATATTTATCGCCAAGATACTTGTTATGCCAAACTAATGTCGAAACCATTTCTCTAAGGCTGTTTTCAAACAAACGACCCGAAATTGAAGTCTGTGCCATGTCTCTATCACCTCGATTTTGCAAGGTATTTTACTAAATTTGTCCTGCCTTTATGATTTTTAAAACTGGACATTTGATTAAAAATAATATCCGAAAGCGAGGCTTTATTATGCGCGATGCTATGGGTTTAATAGGCGTTTACAACGCCTCTAACTTAAGATCAGATATATCATCGGTATATATGATTTCAGATTCAAGTACATCCTCATTATTCGTGTTTGTATTATTTCCCGGTGCTTTCCATGATGTATATGAGATTGCATCTCTCACGATGTATCAAAACATTTTCATTATTCCTATCTCAATTTATCCTGAATATATCTCCGATCTGTATAGATTAGTATTAGAGTTAACTAAGATCAAATCAGTAGTAAAAGTCATGTCTCCTGACATGCTTCTTCCTTCTGTTAAGAATAAGCTCAACTCTATGTTTTTAAATTCCCTCGTTAAGGGAACTGCTAAATCTACATACGTATATTCGGATAATGGATTTATTGCATTTGACTGGAATGATGGTGATGGTGTTGCACCTTCCGGAAATACATGGCCCGATAACTTCCATGATATCTATTGTACCTTTGGCGATAAGAGAATTCTTCTCACTGTTAGCAAAGTAGATATTCCTAGAATAAAGGCTCTTCTCAGACAAGATCTTGTGGACTATGTATATATTCCATGGCAAAACCCTTCATATATGAGTACGATGTTTGCAACATTCGTAGATGTATATGAAGCGGTAGACAAAATGGATAAAGAATACCATACTGAGTATATCAATAAACTCGTAATATATGGTTTCCCGAATGATGCAGCAATACAGCTTGCTAGTGAAGTATATGGCAATAACTTCCCGATCAATGCACGTCAATTATTCTTAAGTGATGCACCTACTACAGATGAGTGGTTAGAATGCATTACATTTGGCGAAGCAGTTAAGGTTGCTACAGAAGATTGGCATCTTACTCCCGTACACTGCTGCTGCAATACAAATCGATATCATCCTGTATGGCCTAGGCCTTACAATCCAATGATGTATGCACCTCCGATTCATCATCCAATGCCTTGCAGACATTACGATAGAGATAAACACACTATCGAATGCCCTGTATGTGGACAATATGTTTGGGTAAAAGAAATAACGGTTTCTACTATTGAAGGTGCTACAATGACCGTAACCGATAACGAACCAGAAGATTAATTCGTAAAGGTGGTTGAGTATTATGGGCGACTGGAGTCCTTATAATATTAACGAAAAGATTGATTCTACTAAAAGATCACTCAATGATGCGATCGCACTTAGAACGCGATACAATAACGATATATCAACATTAAATTTACAATTGAAGAATGTCATGAATAATGATTATAGTCCTGAAAGGATTCCTCGTATAAATAATATAAAATCATCTATAAGTAATCTTGAGTTTGCTTTAAGAGGTATATGCTCTAATGTAAGAGCAATGGAATTAAGATTAAAGCGACTGGAGGATGAAAAGCGTGACTCCTGTTATTACAATGAAACCGGGAACTGCAATACGTAGTAAGAAGACTATAAATATCTCTGTAGATGAAAAGCCTCAGAGAGTTGTACATCTTATTACAAATAACAGGTCCAGAGATAAGTTTATCAAACAGATTGAAAAGCTTATCAGAGGATCTGAAGAATATAAAGAATATATCAAATTCTTAAAGACTAAAATGCACATGGATAGATGCTATATCAATCCAACTATAATGAGTGCTAATGGAAAGAAATATTCTATAGAGCTCCATCATGAGCCATTTACTCTATACGACTTAGTTGATATAGAGATAATGCGTAGAGAAAGTGAAGATGACAGTCTTGACAAATTCGCTATAGCAGAAACAGTAATGTCTCTGCATTATGATGGATTAGTTGGATTGATTCCTCTTAGTAAGACACAGCATGAACTAGTGCATTCTAGTAAGGTATTTATTCCATTACAGCATATATATCAAGATTTCTATAAATACTATGAGATATATGCCGACATAATTGAATCCGAAGAATGCTCGCATATAAAACAAAAAATAGATACTAAGATAGCTCTTAGTTTAAAATGCGATAATATACAATCTGATGTCAATACACCTGAGTTTGTATATATAGACGTTGATGGATTCTGTGTACCTCAAGTTCCTGAGGAATGGAAAAATATCGTTATGCAGACTAGAGAAGATCTAGCTGAAGCTGAAAAGCAACAAGAAAAAGAAGCAAAGAAATTAGAAAAGACGAAAAAATAAATTAAATCATACAGGATGATTTTACTCATCCTGTATGATCTATATTTTTGTATTCTTCATATGAATGTTTCATATCCGCAATAGCATCGTAAAGAAAGTCGATTAATAAATGCATAAAGTGACGCATTGATATGATAAATATTGCTACCAATATTATACCTATTATAGTATCAATCATGGCTATTTCCTCATAATGTTACAAGTTTCTTTACCTTCTCTGTATCAAAGATATTATTGTCAAAAGAATCGGTAGATTCGCATAGATCCAAGTATTTCCATATACGATATTTCTGGTTGTCACTTAGATACTTATTATATTTCTCTATGAAGCCAGATACATCTCCGAAACCTTGTTTTATATTCAAGAAGATATCTCTATTATGTACAGCTTCATGGTTAGTCACAGCAAGCATTACTACTTGTACATGTAAATCATAATGCTCTTGTATAAGCTGATTTGTAATCCTGTATGTAGTTATCTTCTTACCGGTTTCTATAAACTCTTCTAGTATAATAGATGCATAATCGTATAATGTAAATAGAGGACCATGGTGCATTTCAATTGTAGCATCTGTACTAAATATCTGTGATGATACCTGACAGAAATCTATACCAATTATATTGGTTACATACTTTACAAAGCCTGCATAGTCTTCATCGGATCTACACATCTTCTCACATGATTTTACAAATTTATTACGATTATCTGCCATGACGAAAAAGTCTATCGGTTTATATAAAACTATATTATCAAATGCGTCATCTTCAGCTTGAATCTCTTTCTCGTAATTTCCGATGTATTTTATATTAGGAATTCCTATCATACTTAAACACCTTCTTTTAAATGGTTGTCGGATTTACGGAAAAATCTTACGGCAAATGATGGTTAATTTGCCGTAAGTATATGAAATAATAACCGTTCCCGTAGGCTGGTTATTATATTGCCATTACATTGTTTTCTGTATCTTAATAATACCATTTACAACTTCGTTATAGAAATTAGTCATATTTGGCATAGGAGCTATAGACTTTGGTACATATCTCTTTATAGCTGCAGTATCAGCAACCTTGTTTATAGGAACTTCATCTAAATTATCATCCAGATAAACTTCTTCAAACTGAACTGTGTTCATAGGATATACTGCTGCTATAGAATATGTTTTGGGATCGTTTAATACAGCAGCCTTAATAACTAATATGTTATACAAAGGATATACTGTATAAATGCCATTATTATAATCTGCTATAAGATCTCCGGTATGGGAGAACGGTATATAGAGTTTAAAATCTCTTACAAAGGTTTTTGTATACAAACCCGAAGAATTGAATATAAGTGCATTGTTTTCGTACTTATAGTCATTTACAAATACATCAGGCTTTAGCTTTATATTACTAGGTTGACCCGATAATATCTGGTATAGTGTCTTGGTAGATTCTATCATGATATAGCCTCCAATATAAAAAAATTATTAAATACTATTGCTGCAAGTATAGCCCACACTACAGCTATTATAGCCATTACAATAAATATCTTTTCCAAAATATGAATTACATATATGGCATTTTGTAATTTACCTTTCATACAAGATAATTCTCTTGTAGAGTAATATACGTCCGATATATTCACATCGTATATATCATAGTCTTGTCCAAATGCTATTTTCCCAACTTGTTTTAGATTACATTCTTTATGTAGCTTCCTAAGTGTATTATTCATATATAGATTTATGAATATCAATGTAGCTACAAGAAGTGGAATATTAGCTAATACAGACAAACAGAATATAGTAGCACATATATTAAATATAATTAATGATTGTACATGAAGTCTCGTATATTCCATTAGTAGTTTTCTTACATTTTCAAACTCTTGCTCTAATATAATAACCATAGAGTTGTTTGTGTTTAATGATGATACTCCAGACATTTTATCACATCCTTTGTTAATATTCTGTATAGAGTACATCAAAAAAATATCATGATACACATATGTGTATCATGATTTATCTCACCATGGTAAGATATAACCTTCAATATCCTTTATGAAACTACCATATATATCTAAGCGATATATATCAGATTCATTCATGAATACGAAGTCCTTGACATAATGTCCACCATAATTACCCTCAATATATACGTATCCCTTATCGTCGAATGAACCAGATGGCGCATAAGGAGTTAGTTTGAAATTGTATGAAAAATATGGTACTGTTGATTCTCCAAACGGAATCAAACCATAGTCAATCGATGGATATAATCCATTAGTGTTAATCATAGATAATAGCTTATGAGTTACCCTTAGAATAGATACAGCCATCTTGGTATAAATCGTAAAATCAATGAGACTTAGAGCATTTCTGGTGCTTGTTCTCTTGGGTATAAAGCCAGATGTATCTGATGGATCTGTCCAATCATCATTCTTAAACACATTACCATATCCATATTCTACAACACCACTTTCAAAGAACGGAGTTGCATCTTTTATCATGATCCATTCCTCTTTTGATATGAATGTGTGAATTGGAATATCTTGCATCAATGATTTTGATATTATGGCATCTTTACATGCATCCAGAGTTATGTTTACTTCAGATGTATGCTTAACGACTTTTGCACGTTTATCATCATATATAACTAATGAGAACTTAGATATCAGTTTAGATAGATCCATGTCATATATAATACATAAATCACTTATAACATGATCTAATCCATATATGGATTTAGGCTTAGCTCCATCTATAGAATATGATGATATATTGTATGCATACAATGGACCGGTTGGATTTAATTGAGAATGCTCATTTATCTTCGTTTCTATGTTGAATACGACATTGAAAATGATCAATTCTTCAAGATTAAATAAGAACGTGAATAATGAGTGTGGGGTATCTATATTAACACTCATATCTTGAGAATGTATCACATTATTACCTGAATATCCAACACTTCTGAGCAATTCCAATTTGTATTTTACATGAATTTTTTGGAAAATCTTAGGCAATACTTCTCTTGGTAATATGAAGTATAAATTCTCAAATGCAGATACAGGAATTGCGACATATCTTATCTCAGTATCAGATACATACTTATGATAATTACTATTGAATTTCTCTATAGTAATATACTTCGCTTTTAGTTCGTAATCTGATTCACCTTTTAGTAAAGCCAGATTAGCTTCAGGCTTAAATTTGTCTTTCATGCTATATCCTCCTACATACGACTCTTTATAGAAACTTTTACATCAGATATTAACATGGATAAGAAATCCAAATTATCTGTCTTAATGAGATTGCTTGTTATAGAATCTCCAATTAATGCATTATGTGCGAAATTATCTGTCATATTTATATTACAAGTATAGCACACAGATATATCGTCATCAAAAAGTAAATTGTTATCAATCTCAGTCATCAGTACATCATTTATATCTGCTATGCCTGTAGCAATAAATAGAAATTGCTTAATTGAGTACATGTAGATCGTATCGTCAAACTGTATATTGTATAAATAATCGGATAACTCATACAATGTGCTACAACTTATATCATGCTCATCTAAATAATCTTCATCATTAGGTAACTCTAGTTTAGAGTATACACAATATGATAAATCATATCTACGGCATCCACATAGCATCATATATTCTTTAAATAATATCGTCATATATAGAGGCGTACCTGTTGTCATTAGTAATAGAGTCTTATCGGATGATGTCACAAAATTTGTCTTTGTAGTATATGTAACATACTCATCATTATCAAATATCATATAGTCTTCATTACTGCCATTTAAACTGTCATATCTAGAGTCTTTATATGATATAGTATTCTCTATATAGTGTATTAATTCGCCAATGTGTATTGCATTAAAATCTGACCCATATACTATAGATGCTTTAGCATAACTATTTCCGGATTCTGCTAATTCGTTTATACTATTAGCAAATAATTCAGGATCTAATTTATACTCACATCCATCTACGCTAATATGGACTTCAAAGTTTATAAAGTATGGCTCAATATTATGATATTCTGTATACAATTCTTCACAACATAATTCCAAATTATATAGAGATCCTATTAAAGAATATGAACTAGCTATATCATTAGACTCTAAATGAATCGCATTGGAATATCCATAATCCAGTCCATCATCTGTAGGTGTACATAATAACATCTGTGCATCTATAGTTATCTTTATAGGAGATATTATTACTTTAGCGTCTTCTTTATAATATCTGGTAGAGTTCTTTCCATATACAGGAAAGAACATAAATTTTACGTGATCTTTCTTAGCATAAGATAATATACTTGCATCTGTATTATCTATAAACTTATATGAATTATCGTCATATAATACAAATATATCTTTATTTACGTAATCCAATTTATACACCTCCTCAATTACTTTCCATATAATATATAATTCATTTTTACTATATTTAACTTAGAGATAAAAAATATACTATTATGGAGGTAATAGATATGAAGAATAAAGAACGTTTTGATATGATGGATATTACTAGGAGAGCTATATTAACAGATAGAAAAGAAGTAATAAAGCATATCTTACATATAGTAGTTAAGGATTTTGGTCTTAGTGTCATATTTGCTTATCTTAATCCTAACTTTGGTGAATTAACTGACTATATTATTATAACTAAGAAACCTAATACTGATACTATGGTATTATTTAGTGCTATAGCATATGGTGAATGCTCTACTACTCAGTTTGACTTATTTGCATCTAAGAATAAGATAGAAGATTTTAAAAATAATCTTATTAATAATGCTACTCAATATCCGGTTAAACTATTTGATGAATCTCTTAGAGAGAAAGGTCTTTCTACTAATCCTAAGTCTGACAACTATTGGTTGGATACTAAATTAGAATCTAATCAGAAAGTTATTAAGATATTAGAAGAACTCTTCCCTGAGTTATCTAATAAGAAGAGAATTGTATCTTCCAGACTTGGTAAGAGATAAAAAATATATGGATGGTTTAAACCATCCATATATTTTATGTCAATAATCCAACTATCAGTATTAACACCGTTAATACTGATATAACAGTAGTGATTATATTTATCACTGCTGTATAGGTTCCTATCTTTAATACACTCATACTATCATCTATATAATCTTCATTAGTAGTATATGATTTATCATCGGGATGACTCTCATAAAATACATTTACCTTTTTCATAAATATACTTCTACTAATGATAGTTGATACTAATAATATTATAGCAGCTGACATCATAATTATGGTTAAATATGATGCTACTCCACTATATATTAGTAATAATATAGATAATACTATTAACTCTGCACTAAATAGGATACCATCCTTAATACATTTATCCATTGTTAGTTTTGCATTCTTTGCGCCTTTAATATATGAAGATATAGATATAGTATTCATGATATTCACTTCTCTCATATATTTTATTATATAAAAGTTCTTTTCAAATTCTCATAATCTATATCTAACTCACATAGTCTATCTAATTTATCTCTATAACTAATATATTCATCTATATTAGTTATATTAAATATAGGATGACTATATATAAATTGATATAGACTATATCTATTATATATATGTGGATTATTTTCATATAGTATATTTAATATTCTATATTCTATAGTAGTCATATACATATCTTTATAAGGAGATATTAGTATATAATCTAAATCATTATCTGTTATATAGTCTATATCTTCTATATGTATATTAGATATATTATCATCGGATATATTATTGAATATACTTCTTGTATTAATAAATTCTTTTATATCTTCTTTACTATATGTAACTAATAATATATCTCTCTTATATAATACTCTATACTTATTATAATACATATATGTATCCCCCTCTTTCTGTTTATTAATCTTATTATATATAAACCATTATATCTTTAATATAAATCCGGATTTATAATAACTCTAAGGGGAATTTGAAAATTAGGGACCTTTGGTCCCTAATTTTCTGTAATAGTGCAGGTTAAGTTTAGAGTATTTGATAGTATTGACATAAACTGGTATTTTAAAGTATTGGTAGGTTAGACTTTGTATTATATATAGAAGAAAAAATAAGTGGGAGACCCTTAGGCCTCTCATGTGTTGGTCTTATTGTCTTTTATGTATCTCTTAATTCTCTCTATTTTCTGGTCGTTTTTGGTCTCGGATGTGTTTGTGGGGCGGACCGCCCCCCTGAAAATTCGCTCCGCTCATTCTTTTTTTCTCCGACCTTCGGTCTCTAATAGGAAGCCCTACCTGACAATACGCTTCAGTTTCCCTAAACTCCGGATTTAGCCACTACCCCTTAAGGTCTGTTATCCTCACGTCTAGTCCCCCTGGCAACATCATTACGTTATTGTTATATTTTTTTTTAAAAAAAAATAATTTATATTTTTATCTTTTTGGATAGAGATAAATCTATAAATTGGATATAGCAATATGTAACAATGCAACGTCTTGTTGAGTAATATCTAGAGAATTTAAAGTGAGCTCATGTAATGAAAGACATACAAATGAACGTATTAGATACGGGTGAGCTTAGATCGAAATCAATAAGCTCTTATGCTACAATCATTACGGTGAACGAACTTTCAAGCTAAGCCTGACTCATAATCATGAGATTAACCTTTCTTCAGTGAACGTCTAGAAACCCCCTCCCTGGTGGTTAGCGTAGTGAGTTCAGGGGTAATCGAGTCTTTCGACAAGCCTACTTTTCATTCATAGTTTTACACCCTATTCGCATAATGTACTTTCGTACTTCTGTTTTTCACACTATCATATGTACACCTTTTGAGCATACAAAGGACATGACTGTTCCATTCCCGCGGTCATATCCAGACAATCACCTTGCCATGTACTCGCGTACCTAGATTCCGGTTTAACTATATGTTATATTTTTATTTAAAAAAATATAGTGAATACCAAAATTTGGTATTCACTATATTATGCTATATAGCATAGCCTACTTTATCTATATTGTAAGTATAGACACCTTTACCTGAATAGGTAACTGATATAGCATACATATCACCAGATACAAATTCAGGTTTTAGTTTCTTAGTAGTATCTCCTGTTATGTAATTACACCAAGGAAGTATTCCTCTATTATATAAAGCTTCATCTATAGCTTCATATAATAGAGTACATTCTCTACCAGTGCCTTGGTATACTATAGCAGTACTATGTGTGTTATAGCATTTATACTCTATGCTCTCATATAGATCTGGCCATATATGCTTCTGTTGTTCATACCATGTTTCATATAATGCTTTGGATTGACCTATAGCATTATCTACTAAAACAGAAATTTCATTAGGCTCTACCATAATGAATCACTCCTTTCTTATATAGATATAATATACATTCCAAAAAAATATCATATTAGAGCAAAAAATAAATCATCAATAGATGATTTATTTTATTCATGGCTATTGCCATAGTATTCCTCCTTCCGGAGCTGTAGACGTCAGTCACTTCGCCTCCACTATTGCAGAGACCACGCTCTCACGAGCAGGCTGACATCCATATAGGCATTACATACATCACGTGGTGTATGTAACGTTTTCCCTATATGTCTACGTTTATTATTACTTATAGAATATATAAAGCAACATACGTAATTTACGGGGGGTACGTACAAAAAATATAGCCACCCGAAGGTGGCTATATTTTAATCGGAATCAGTTATTGGGTTCAACCGAAGTGGGCATGTTAGGTAACGGGTATTCAAATTCTAGAGTCTGTGGATTGATCTGCGGATTTGGACGACTATTTTCGAGATACCGTATAAGTTTGGACACTATATGCTTTCTTTTAATTGTTGATATCGAGCTAGTATCCACTCTCAAATATATATTGGATTCCAACTTATAAGCAGCATCCAATATTAATTCCGGTGGCACATGCCCAGATTCTGCAAGGCTAAGCAGAATCTGTTTTGCTGCAGCTGCTTCATCAACATATTCCATCACTTCACGATCTTCAAAGTATCTGAAGAAGTTGTTTATCTTATCTACTATAAGATAAACAACCGCGTCGTGTATCTCTTCTTGTCTTGCTGCTTCTTCTATAGATTTTTTCTTGTCAAGCGCATCTTGATATATATCCATGTAATCAATTTCGAAATCTTCGTTGATATTATAATACTTATTTTTATTCATGATATACCTCCATATGATGTATCGATTAATTGCATGTGTCCAGATTCATCGAGACCCCAATGCTCTGGATCAGGTATATTTGTAACATACATTTCTCCAATCCTTATCAAATCTTCTTTGGTCATTTCTGTAATAGGACGTAATTCGTCACCTTCTTTTGCGAAGTACTTCTTAATATTATCATCCAGCTTATCGAATTCTTCTTTTGTCATAAGATACCTCCTATGCGTTGTTGTTGGAATAAATGCTTACCCAACATTTTTCTTGTCCACACGGGTGTTTTGATGTGGTATTATTATATCTCCTCTCTTCTTCCTTAGGACATTTGTAACATTTGTAAACGTTATCTCTATTATTCATAAATGCATTGTAGGCATAGAGATAACTCTTGCCTATTCCTTTATAGGTTTCTCCATTAGCGTCGGGGAAGTCTTCATATAAAGACCGCCAATACTTTATGTTTTCGTACATATATTAGCCTCCTGTTAGATCTGTGCAACGACACTTTCTTGATCCATAATGATATGAATCAAATGCCTGATAGACATCGTTGTGTCTATCTATTTTCTCTGCATTTGCTTTCAGAAATACGATCGTGTCTTCGATAAACTTATGAAGCTCATTGTAATCGATCTCAGCAGTACCAGCTCTTTCGATGCAATCAAGAGCAAGTCGGGCAAGTATTGCATGGCCGCAACTAATAGTTGCGATCTCATGCATTTTGGTATTTGTCATTGACTCGTGAATGATGCCACCACCAGTTATCGTTTCGGATATCTGGAAACGATAACCTCTGAAGGGTGACAAATATCTTTCTTTTCCATCGACCATAACTGTCATAGTAGGTGTATTTTCGTATCTGTTAAACTCATATGTTATAGCCATATTTATACCTCCTCCTATGGGGTTAAATTCCCCAAATCGGATCTATTCCTTCTCCATCGCCCCAAATTGAACTTATTCTTTCTTCTTCGTCTTGCCTTTTTCTCGTCGGCAGCTTCGTTCATACGAGCGAGATCAGCAGATCTTTCGGAGTTCAATTCTTTCTTAGCAATATAATCGATATTGCCAAGCAAGACTGGGAAGCCCTTAAATATACCTGAATTATATATCGTATTTATCGCGATATGTATTTCAGTTGCGCTCAGACCTTCATCTTTAACATCATTAAATATCGCTTCCTCAACATCATCATTCGGAAAATAATCTAACAACGGAATACCTTTGTCGATAACAGCCTTTAATATTTTTTCAGAATTGGGATTGATAGGATTACCCGCATCAACGATCTGCTTCATTCTGTCTAATCTACTCATATTTATACCTCCTCGTTAAGACTGAGAATGTGATTTATTAAAGCATTATCGCCGTATAATTGTTTCACGGCAAGTTTATCGATGGCGAAAAGTAATGATAGGAAATCATCATACCTATCAGAAATCCATAGCGCATTTACTGCGTTATGTATTTCGTCTGCGGTCAGACCTGCTTCGATAGCGTCATTGAATATCGCTTTCGAAACAGTGTGTTCATTAGAGAATGACATCGCCGGGATGGCCACACAAATCATATCCTCTAATACTTTTTCGGGCTCAACAGTTCTCTGCATGTTATCAAAACTACTCATATTTACCTCCTAATAGGTTAAAGCGGGTTTATTATCACATATATAGAATATATAATACAAATTAATGTTAATTTTACGTATCGCTCGTAATTTACGACTCATATGACGTTTTACATTACAATTTATCACTTTAACATAGTATTAAATCATATATTTTTTATAAATATGATTGGAGGTTTTCAAGATGCAAGATTGTAAATTTAGTGTCAAGTGTACGGTTAGAAAGCGTAATGGAACGCAAGATTCGTTCGACATTAACAAAATTCTATCCGGCATCAATAAAAGTGCTCAACGATCGGAACCGAAATTCTCTAAGCTATCATCCGCAGAACAAGAGAGATTTCTAGCCATCCTTGAGCAATTATTTTTCACCTATGAGATAAAAGATGGAGATGTTCTTGAGACATCTTTTATTGAAAAAATAGTTGGTACAGCTCTTGGTAAATTTGACACCAACATCCAGAAGACGTATTCAGAATACAATCTGTGGAAATCTAAGTATGCAGATTCGTTCTGTAAAATAAAATCCGAAGTAGAAGAAGTATACCTCCGTGGAGATCGCTCCAATGCAAATACAAATTCAGCATACGTTTCCACCAAACGTTGTATTGGATATAATATATTCAATAAAGAAATGTACCAGATGAATTTTCTCACTCCACAAGAACTCCGTGAATGTCGTGATGGATTCATCTATATACATGATATGGTAGCTCGTAATGATACATTTAATTGTATGCTATTCCGTATGGCAGACGTAATGACAAACGGATTCGAAATGGGAGACATGTGGTACACAGAACCCAAATCCCTCGACGTCGCTTTTGATGTAATGCTAGCCATTACCAAAACCGCAGCAGCACAGCAATATGGCGGATTTACGATTCCTCAAATAGATAAGCTTCTCTCTAAATACGCTGAGAAAAGTTACAAATCTTATCTCAAAGAGTATATAGACTTTGCTCCTCCTGACACACCCGTAACACTTGCAGCATCTCTAGCAGATATTTATGCGATGCATAAAGTCCAAAGAGACATGGAGCAAGGTTTCCAAGCAATGGAATATGACTTAAATACAATAGGTTCCTCTAGAGGAGATTATCCATTTGTGACTATAACGTTTGGATTAGATACTTCTAAATTTGGTAAGCTTGTATCTTCAACTGCATTAAAGGTAAGAGCAAATGGAGAAGGTAAGCCTGGTTATAAGAAGATAGTAGCATTTCCTAAGTTAGTTTTTCTATATGATGAAGAACTTCATGGAGAAGATAGACCTTCTTATGATATATATCAAGATGCAGTAAGATGTCAAGCTAAAGCAATGTATCCGGACATGCTTTCTCTATCAGGCGAAGGATACGTGTCATCCGTCTATCAGAAATACAAAACACCTATTTCTCCTATGGGATGTCACCCCCCACTGGAGGTACTCACCTATAAACTCAATAAACAACTTTTTGTTGAGTCTATCGCTCGTCTATATGGACGTATACGAGAGTGCATGGTTGAGAAAATTCAACCCGGTTTAGACGAACGCTATACGTACTTCGATACATCCTATATGGACCTTGAAATATACGATACTCTTCATGGTTTTGTGAAGATGAAAAAGATTATCAAAAATTATAATGACAACGATTGGTATCAAGTTGTATTAGACAATGGACGCTATATACAGGTAACTCACGATCACCCGTTTGAAACAGAAAACCGTGGCGTGGTTCATGCATGTGATCTTATACCGGGTGAAGACAAAATTCGAGTTAATTATGAGGGCTACTCAGAAGAGACTGAAACATGCCCAGATGATCTGGCATGGTTCCTCGGATTAATGTTATGCGACGGATGTTACCAGTGTGGCGTAGTCGTATCGATAGCGGCAGAGGGCGAAGACGAAATCCAAAATATGTTCCTTGAGGTTGTTGATAGATACTACAAGCTTCCCACTAGAGTTAAACTCCAAGAAAGAGGTCCCAAGGGCACATATAAAGATCTCAAGATTCTCAGTGACGGCTCGGGTGCTTTGGAGAAACTCAAGAGAGACTTCGCCGATCTCTTCGGCGGCATAAACAAAAAAGATCGTCAGATCCCACCAGAGGTATTTAGGTGGAATAGATCTGCCAAGTTGGCATTCTTAGGTGGTATGATAGATGCTGATGGATATGTAGTACGAGCAGGTTCTTATGCAAATACTGGATATACACATCTCGGCAGTACCAATAGAGAATTAGCTATACAGCAATTACTGCTTATTCAATCTCTCGGAATGCCTGCCAAAGTATATGCTAATCATTACAAGAAAGGATCTAGCAAGATACGACATTCTGTGGAATTTTATGCAACAAATGAGCTTGGCGCGTATATAACATGCGCAAAGAAGTATCAAGCAATTCCAGAAGAGCCAGGTGCGTTTACAGATACTAATCAAGTCCGTACTGTAGCTAAAGTTATGAAGATTGATGATCCTGATGAGCATTACAGCTATGATGTAGAGACAGAATCCGGACACTTTGAAGTATCAGGAATCTATTCTCATAACTGTAGAGCATTCCTCAGTCCTTGGTTTGAAAGAGGCGGAATGACTCCAGCAGATGAAAATGACGTTCCTGTATTCGAAGGTCGAGCTAATATAGGAGCTATATCTCTTAATCTACCTATGATATATCAGAAGTCTGTAGAAGAACACAAAGACTTCTATGAGGTATTGGATTTCTATTTAGAGATGATAAGAAATCTACATCAACGTACATATGAATATTTAGGAAAGATGAAAGCCGGATGTAATCCTATGGTATTCTGTCAGGGTGGAGCATATGGTGGACATCTAAAACCGGATGATGTGATTGCTCCTATAATTAAATCTTGGACTGCATCATTTGGTATTACTGCATTGAATGAATTGCAAGTACTGTATAATGGAAAGACCATAAATGAAGATGGTGAATTTGCATTAGAAGTATTAACATACATCAACAAGCAGGTTGAGAAATTCAAGAAGTTGGACGGACATTTATATGCTATATATTCTACTCCTGCTGAGGCATTATGTGGTACTCAGGTAAAACAATTCCGGAAGAAGTATGGCATTATAAAAGGCGTATCTGATAAAGAGTATTTTACCAATAGTACTCACTGTCCTGTATATGCGCATATAACTCCATTCGAGAAACAAGATTCTGAGAAACGATTCTGGGATTTGTCTAATGGTGGTCATATACAATACGTGAGATATAACGATGATAAAAACTTGGACGCATTTGATACTACGAATAGACGTGGTATGAAGATGGGCTTCTATCAAGGACACAATCTGGATAAATGCTATTGTGAAGATTGTGGATACGAACAGTTAGACATGAAGATCTGTCCTAAATGCGGATCAAAAAATATAACTGAAATAAATAGATTGTGTGGTTATCTTGGCTATAGCAAGATAAAAGGAGACACTAGAATGAACGATGCTAAATTAGCTGAGATTGCTGATAGAGTATCGATGTAAGAGCAAAAAAATTAGATGCCTATGAAAATCCATAGGCATCTAATTCATTTATTCAAATTGTACATTTTAGCCAATACGCAGCATGCACGTCTGCTGCCATCGGTGTTTTTGTTCCACCGCATTGGCATTCCTTTACCAATATATGGTAATAATACCTTTGCTCTATCATAAGGATTATGAAAGCTTATCTGGTATCTTTTACCATTATATTTAAAGGTAAAGTATACCAGAATGGATGCATATCCATTCTGATCAGGTGTTTTGGTCACCCAGTACACGAAATCAGATTTCGTGCTGTTTGCTAATCTTATTGCATCTGCGATAAGATTAGTTTTGATATCATATCGCATATGCTCTGGTGTCCGTTTGAAATGCGGTTTCATGCGTAAACTTAGATTTGTATAGCAATTATATTTTCCATAATCGCTCGCCAATTGAGCTTTTATGATTAACTCAGCTATTTTTTTATTAATGTCTTTCATTAGTGGCTCCTTTCAAAAAATATTAGTTTGATTATAAATACAGCTGTGCCGTATAAGCACAGTTGTATTTATTTTGGGCGGACCACGAATAATCTCCAGCATGAGATCATCTCCTTTACAGAAATCCACTTTTGATAAAGTCGTCACGAGTTTATCTCATACCAGATCAATACCCCTAGGGCAAGTATATCACTGATATTTTTTGTGAGATGCTCGGCGTATCCAATCGTTATTATCAAGCTTGTGGTTGCTTCCAGATCGTTGGATAACAATTGGAATGCAATATAGAACGATCGTCATATATTGCCACGCTCTTTTATCCATGAGAGCTCATGCAGTAATATGATAACCAGTTTATTTGATCAGGATAAACTAATGATATCTAACTATGTTTTGTCATAGCGTTTATTACCATTATTAGAATATATAAATTAGAGTATATCGAATACGGACTATGTTTTCAGAGGCTCTTAGAAAATTAACAAAAAAATAAAGGCATCTTTATGATGCCTTTATTTTTCTTTTGTCATTTTTCCACCTCCTTATCTGCATCATTGCCTAATGATGCAAACTTATATTCATACTCATCCTCGATGAGTCTGCGCGAGAGCTGAAAGTCCTCTACACAAGCTGCGTTCTCGCGAGCCTCTCTTATTGCCTTGTATAAATCCTGAGCGAGCTTTTCCTTAAGAGTCATAAGATTACCTCCTTGAATTTGCCCCGATGCTGGGGCATTGTTTCCTTTATTATTACCTATAGAATATATAACAAAAAATACGGAATATACGGATAAAAAAATAGGGTACCTGACGGTACCCTATTTCATCATTTAGTTTTTCCACTCATTGGGAAACCAATTAATACCGGCAGCGGTTGATACGTTATTAAATGTATCAAATAGTGCCATATTTTTTAGATGCTTTACATCTTCCATTAAGTATCTCATAATATGATGGTCATGCATCACGATCCAGAATTCTTTCATCATATCGATTGCATCATCGACATATTTCCATTTAGCATATGGCGTATTATTGATAATATACTCAGCGCCATTTTCGATTTGTGAAAGTTTTACTGCATAAAGTCTTGTTGCTAGTTTTGCGAATTCTTCTGTATGAATATAATCATTATACAGATCTTGTGCACATAGCGCCTCAACCTTGGCTACAACATCTTCACCAAGGTCGATGTTCTTTTTCTTAAGTGTTTCCATGCTCTCAATTCTTTCATTGTTTTCCATGGTTGGTACCTCCTATATAAAGACAAATATACTAGACAATAGATTTTATTGTCTAGTATATAATATTCAAATGAAATATAATATGGTTATCATCCATATACTGCATTGATACCCCACTGATACTTATTTTCACCATCTTTTTCTACCCAGAAGAATAATCTTTCTTCTGGAGCATCGAACCTTACATGCTTGCATGGAATTCCACGCATATCCATGTGTCTGGTTATTGCAGGCACATCTTCAGAAGTTCCTATTGTCTGCAGGCGGCATTCGATTTCGCCGCCAAGTCCATATGGGTTTCTCATTTTCTTAAGCTTGCGAATCATTTTGTCGATAAATCTTTTATCCATATTCTTACCTCTCATTTATCTTGCTGAAGTAACCAAAAATTACTTCATTCATATGATTAACATGCGCTATAGCCAGAGCGTCAAGATGATCTTCTGAATAGCCCATGATTTTGTCATGGGCTATAGCTTCGTGCATTTTTACTGCTAGTGTATCTAGCAGGCAATACAGATAGCCATATTTATTAATTAAATCGGCATTCTGTTTAGTCAGTTTGTCTAGCTCTTTTTCAAATGATTTGTTATCGTCCATATTATACCTCCAGTAATTCAAAATCGTGCAATGCTTTATCATAATACAGCTTGTTATATGCGCATATTAACTGCTGTATACAACCATGCATACAATTCATATACAATATAAGATCGATTGGTGCTACGAGTTTATCCGATATAAGCTCACAGAATGCAGAAAAGCAATCTGTGATCGGTGGTGGGTAATCGGAATTCATTACGCACTTACCCAATTGCGCTGATATCATCATAATATTCCTACAAAGCCTTTTGAGAATATTATAGTAGATACGCATAAAATCGTCGGTGTATCTATTAACGTGTGATTTACGTTTAGATATATCATCGTTTATTATACTTGCACATGCATTACACTTAATGCAAATGGTATCAAGTACAATATTTTCGTCATGAGAATTGTATGCGTTTATGTCTTTAAGTATGTCGGTTAATGTATTGAGAATAACTGTTATACTTGGATCCATAATATTATCCTCCTATATTTTACATTGCACCTACAGTATCGTACACGTCTATCACTTCACTTACAGTATTCATTACCTCCTTGGAGAGCTCAGTTATTTCGGGATTCTGATCCTTACATGTTGCGCATCTCTTTAGCAGCTCTCCATTTATCTTAACGACCTTCTCAAGAAATGCAACATTCACCTCTGCTATTTCGAGGTCACTACAACCTCTACGTTTCATATCCGCGATTTTTGCATCATTTTCTCGATCGAGTGCCATTACTTTCAATCCTACACTAGCACAGTATTCGTTATTACACATATTATACCTCCTATATTTCACATGGCACATACATTATCGCATGCTTCAATGAATATTGTATCATACCACCTTTTCGCTAATAATCTTTTTTACTTCATCGATGAATTCTGATTCACCAATGAATGGCCGATTTTCATCTAGTTTAACTAAATATAGATCCTTTGGATCACATCTTTCAATTAGTGTCGAGTTGAATACAGATTGCAATACGGATTTGAATAAATAATCACGCACATTCGCATCGGTGCTTCCACAGATGAATTTGATATCACCTGTTTTTTATCGCATTGTGCATATACCATTATGATAGCATTAAAGGTCATACCATCATCGTGCACGATATATACAACATGACGTGCATATATATAATCACGATTATCTCTGCGTCTGGGATAGGTCGACGAATTATGGTGAAAGCTGTTCCAGTCATCGGTTGGCTTTGTGATCCATATAGTCGGTGATGATTTTTTTGGGTTTTCATATACAGTGCAATCATGGAATTCATCAGTTGCATGAATAAAACCGAAATCACTAATACATTTATACAATGTATTGTGAAGATATTCTGATATTGACATACAAAAACTGTGTCTCTTTGCACGGATTTCTTCATCCAGTGCATTATACTGTGCTGTTAAATTGGCCCAATTGATTTCAAGCGAATTTAATTCCTGTGCAATTGCATTTAAATCTTTTATAAACATATTATATCTCCTTGGTAAAGAATGCACTAGACAATTAAGTCTAGTGCATTAAATGTGGGACTTATATATTCCTGAATTCTTTGTGGCCGAAAGTTGGCCGCTTGTATCTTGGTCCATTCTTATTGAGGACAAGATTTGCGTGACTACTTACGATATATGGCGAATGCGTTACAACGATTGCTCTCATATCGTATTTATCACACATTTCTATGAGATCATCTAAGAATGTTTCCTGTATACATATATGCATGAATGTTTCTGGAGTGTCTATTAAGAGAAGTCTGTTTTCGTCATAACCAAATAAGATTTGATACCATAATTGTACCAGCCATTTATGACCAGCAGATAATTTACTAAATGATTGATCACACATATTCGTATGGAAATCTCCAATAGTGTAATGGAATAAATTGTGATCGATATTAGTCGAACAATGAAGCATTCCACTACTGTCAAGTCTACCATTTAGCACATTCATATAATCCATATATCTTTCAGGATATCTAGATATATTTTTGTCAAGCACATCAGATAATGGAAATATATCATCTGCTTCTGGACTTATGAATACTGGGCTTATTGGTGATATTGGCAACGGCTTCTTCTGACGATTTGGGCGTTTGCAAATGTTCATATCGGTCTTATCAGATAACACGATATTGAATCTCTTAACTGGATAATCTGTATTATAATTATTATGACAAAAATTATCGATCGTTTCGAGTATCTTTGTTTTGCCAGCACCGTTTGGTCCGGTCAGAAGACTAACCCGATGGTCTTCTGGAATATGAATATTAAAGTCATACAAGCCAAACATTTCACGGATATGGATCGACTTAATGAAAACATTGCCACTCATATAAATTTCTCCTTAAAAAGAAATCGCGTTAGGTTGAGCCTAACGCGATTATTTGTTAATCGACAACCAATTCATATCTAACCTTGGTATTTGGATTGGTCATCTTCCTGAACGTGTCGGCGTATTTGCTATTCCATTCGTCATCTATCTTATTATCCAGTATAGGCTGGATAATTTCCGATAATTCCGTGTCGTCAAGATATGCCAGATAAACATATCGTCTATCTAGCTTTTTGTTCATGAATTCGATGTCTGATGATAATGATTGGATTGATAGTGCAAATACTTCGTCATAAACTTCAGCATATGAACTACTAGTATCATAGTGGTATCCACCGACATACAGTGTGCATTCTGTATATCTAGCGTACAGTTTGATTTTGTCGAGTATGCACTTCCATGCATATTCGGCATCTGACGCGTCTTCCATGTCGAATGGATTATATTCTGTGTGCTGAATGCGCGCAGAATATAATTTTGTCAGCATATCAATTGCATCGTCGATTGACATGTCATAAACGATGTTTCTTGTTCTGCACTCTTTAGTCATTATGTCATTTATAACGTCGGGCATTTCGCATTTATCCATAAGCCAACCTGATACATCGCAGTCCAGATCGTCTTCAGCCACGTCATCCAATGTATCTCGGTAGAATATTCCGTCGCGATCAACCATGAGAGAAGCCTGCCCATTTGTCTTGTGATAATATCCGTCTAAATAATCTCCTTCCATAGGTGCCATTCTACATATGGATTTCATTGCGGTCTTTTTTACTAAGCTATCTATTAAGCTTGCAAATACGCTGAAAACTTTATCCGTTATATGTATATGAAAATTCTCGACAAGTGCATATGTTAATGATGTATCTTTAATAGCGCTAATAAAAGCTATGAACTCGTCATAGCCCATATTAAAGATTTTATCATATGCGTCAACGATTGCGTCACATATGTCATAGAACTCGTCATAGTCTTCATCGGCTGCCGAAATCGTTGCATCGTGAGAGATAGTGCACCTGATAACATCGGCAAAATCATCCGTTTTTAACAGATTTGTGTTGTCGGCGTATGATGGCGTAGCAATTTTCATTAGGATTTCGTGCCGCGTTTCCGAGATGCTGTAATCCATTTCGAATCGGTATGTAATGCCGTAGCAATTTTTGCCCTCGGCATACAGCGTGTGCGTGTGTATATGGAATGATTTCGATATATCGAAATCATCCTTTTCCGATTCATCAAATTCATGAATGTAAAATTCATTGCGAGTATCAGACAGAAGTAAATGAACTTTGCGCTTATGACTTAAAGGTATAGTATCCATTGTCTTTATATCAACCAGCTCGGTTGAATCTATGTTAAAATCCTTATCGTATAATCTTTCTCTCATAATTTATTCCTCCACTTTCCAGTTTATTATTTCGGTTTTTATTTTCTCTACTGTGTCATCGAATGTGCGCTTTGCTTCAATATACGGTTCAATTGCACATTCGATTTCGTCAAGTGCGTTATTTATGTCGTTGAACATTGATTGCACGTCGTCTGAGCGTCCTGAAATTTTGTAACCATTGAAAATCTCTAGACGTTTACCAGTTTCGATGATTATGTTATATTCTGCTAACGTTTTAAATACAGCAATTGGACCCATTGTTATTTTAATGGTATAGTATACGTCATTGTCTCCGCTTTGTATTAATGGCCTTTTAAATGTTTCGGAATACGATAGTACGCTGTTTATTGGACAGTGTAACTTAGTTATATAATTTACTTTTTCTTTTGGTTTCATATGAATCCTCCTCATTCGGAAAATAAAAATTGAATGGATTATATATGGCAGTGACACCCGTTAAAGTGCCACTGCCATATATTTTAATCAACTCTTACAGCCTCATCGCTGAGCTGTGTGAGGAAACTCATGCAAAGAGCAACGAATGTATCTACCTTTGCAAGCTCTTTGCTTGTGAGGTGATCGCAGCCGCCCTTGTATATTGCTAGCTCTGCAAGACTGCAGAGTACTCTGTCGTCCTCTGCATCTGCATATTTTTTGAGGTTCATCACGGGTGTTGAACCAAAGTCACCTTCGCCCTTGAAATTTCCAGAAACCTGAAATCTATAGGCTCTGAAAGGCGACAGATAGCCTATAGTTTCTTTCCCTCTTATAACGGCAGGTACTGCCATTACAGGCATGCCTGTTTCGTCGAAGGCAATATCCCATGCCTTCATTTCATCATGAAGAGGCGCATCCGTCTCTTCATTTCTATTCTTGACGATGTCCAGAATGTCTTCGGCAATTGCTGCCATGTGTGGATAAATTCTTGCGTTCTTTTTTACATCGTCAACGAGTACGATGTAATAACCATTTTTTACTACAACTTTAGAATTGATATTCATACTTGTACCTCCTGTATGAAAAAGGGTTTATTATCTCGTATATATAATATATAATCAAAAAGTATGTCTATTGTACGGAATTTGTGGATATTTTTATGAGCCCTGGGATGGTTTTTATTTATATCGACCAAAATAATTATATAACCAAGTTTATTAATTTAAGGAGGGCACAGAATGAAAGAAATAATTCGTGAAGGCCATATGGCTGATGATATCCGTATTTTTAGATGTCGTTTTTGCAAAACGATCTTTAAAACGGATGAATACGAGGCAAAACCCGATTATCGTGGTGGTACAATTCCCGTAGCTATATGCCCTATGTGCAATAAAAACGCCTATGAAAAATAAAAGATATTTTGTATATATGCTACTGCTTTTATGCGGATGCGCAGGAGCACAAGCAGAGAATAATGACATAGCCTTTTTCAGGCTTTTGTTTTTAATGGTTTTGTGGTCAATTTGGTTTTTATACTTATATATCAAGGATGATGCGGAATGAACAATCATACAGGCTGTCGTTGTATCTCGGATGAAGAAGTCCATGAGATATTCAAAGAAATGGAAGATGAAGCAAAAATACAGAATCTTGAACAGAAATTGGCAGACATGACTAAGAACCGCGACTGGTGGAAAGCACAGTGCAAAGAGCTTTATGAAGACTTTAAACCACTTGCAGAAAAATTTGAAAGACTATTTCCAACGCAAGGAATACAATTATGATATTGGCGTATAGTTTTAGGAGACAACCAAATGAGCATAAAAATAGATTTTAGAGACGATATATCGGTCAATCTTATTGGATTAAAAGATAAAGACTTCGAATACATCAATGACTATTGCAAAAAGCATAGTTACGTTGGATATGGAATGACTTTAGAAAATTTTGTTATGAATGCTCTTGGGTATTATCTGAAAAAGTTAAGAGCGGAAGATGACAAAGATACTATGATCGTTGATAAAACCAACACTAAGGAGAGCTTTAATATGGAAAGCAAAACGATTGAGTTTGACGTTGGCTTAAGAAAGGTTAAGTTTAATGTAATTAAGCTTAAAGATTGTAAGTATTTTATAGAAGACGTTACGTATACTAATCCAATTGAATATACTGTAAATTTAATGTTATATCCAGAGGATTCTCTGAATGTTGATTGCGCAATTATAATAGTTGATCCTGCATCTTTTTTAACTCCTATAGAGGTTGAAGAAGATGAATTGGTTAACGATAAATCGATAAAATTGTACTATGAATTTGATGGTGATTCAGATTATAATACAGCTTTCGAAGCCAAGTATGTTGATCGTATGCGTTCAATTTTAAGCTCAACTACTTCGGATATAATGGATCGTAATTATATTCCTCAATTCCATGCTAATTGCATACAGGATGAAGAAAATGCAGTATCACATACGAAAGCGGAAATTGGTGCATTAATCGATGATTGTGTATGTAGACGTCATAGTATGCCAAATCTGCTTTGGTATCTGATTAAACTACGTAAAGAAGAAAGAGATGAATTATATCAATGAATTATCATGATATAAAATATATGAATACTTTAAATGGTCCCGGTTTTAGGACTGTATTATTCGTATCCGGATGTAACCATCACTGTAACGGATGTCATAATCCTGAAACATGGCCTTTAGATAGTGGTATACCATTTTTACAACGTGATAAAACTGATATTATTGCTTCTTTAAGGGATCCATACGTTAATGGATTGACGATTACCGGTGGTGATCCATTACATCCGAGTAATTGCACGGGCGTACAAGAATTATGTCAATTAATCAGAAATGATGATGTTACAGCTTGTAAATCTATATGGGTATACACAGGTTATATATACGAAGAATTAGATGATTCTATAAAATCTAATATATTACCACTTATAGATGTACTCGTAGATGGTCCATTTATATTGGAAAAACGAGATACTAAGTTTCTATACGCTGGTTCCACAAATCAGCGTCTTATAGATATAAAAGCTTCACTTGAATCAGGTGAAGTTAAATTATGGAAGTCAAAATTTTAACGGAGGAAACAGTTATGGCTGATATGGTTAATCATCCCTCTCACTACAATCAAGGTAAGAGGGAAGTAATTGAAGAGATGCGCCTTCTCTTTGGCGATATTGCTGTGAAATATTTTTGTAATCTTTCTGCATACAAATATATTCGTAGAGCAGATTACAAAGGTAACAAAGAACAAGATCTTGCTAAGGCAGAATGGTATATGGACTACGTCGCTAAGATGAATGATGAGCACGTTATAAAATATAACGAGTGCACGTTAGAATCAACAGAAGATGATAGTGCGCAAATCCCAGAAGACGCCGATGCAATGTTTAGGGTAGTTGCTTATTGTGCGCTTAATGACGCAATTGAAGATGGTGTAATACCTAATGATCCTGAAAATAAGGATTATATTGAATTTGAAGAAGATGCTAAGCGCAGATATAAAGCAATGCGTGAATTATATTCTAAAAGACATATAAATGGAGGAAATAATTATGGCAAATTATTCTGTACAAAATAAGATGGACGATACCGCAATTAAGCTGGTCCATGATTGGATTGAAGGTCATCTTGACGCTTCTGATCCTGCACCCATGTATGAGATATTCACTGTATGGAAGTGCAAGACTCTTCAAAATTGGAAGTATCTGATTTCCACTTCTCTTCCTGACGGAATGTATTTCGAAGCTACTTATAACGGAGATAAGCATATCTGGTATCTCGATGCATATAAGAAGTTTGATCACCAGAATATTCCTGATCCTGCAGATGACTAAGGAGAATATTCATGAAGATATTTATTTCTCAGCCTATGAGAGGCCTTGATGATGCTACTATTAAGGCTAGACGTGAAAAGGCAATAGCTTCTCTTATGGAAATGTATCCTGGATGCGGAGTAATAGATACTTTCTATGAAGGAGAATCTACACCGGATAATCCACTTCAACTTCTTGGCAGAGCTATTAGTATGCTTAATGATGTTGACGCAATATACATGCTTGACGGCTGGGCAGATGCTAATGGTTGTTGCATTGAGCATGAATGTGCTATCAGGTATGGCATTAAGGTTATTTACGAGAATGCAAATTTGCCGAAGTCTAGAGAAGCTTGGATAAAGAATATAATATCAGAGCAAAATGAGCTTAGAAGAATACATTCGAGTCTCCGTGATCGTAAACCAGAAGACCCTGAAAATTCTTGCTCTAACTAAGAGGTACCGCAATGATTGAAATATTTAAGGATACCGTTGAAGTTTGTGGTTTTAATCATGCCATTAGAGGCGTACGTAATAATCATGATTCATGGGATAAATCCGATACATCTTCTGAAAAAGATAGTGAAATCAAAATCGGAGATAATGATCTTAAACTTCTTAAGAAGCTTGCAGTAGCAGGCGGATCTCATGCTAAATACATGAGATATATTATAGTATACTTTGACATCAATGCACCTATGTATTGGTGGAAAGAGTTTGATACTTATAAAGTGGGCACTGTTAGAAATAGTTGCTCTACCATGAATAGTGTCATGAAGAAACCTTTCTCTGAAGAAGATTTCTCATTAGATCATATTCAGTGGTCTAGAGAATCTTATATAAAGTCTATGATAGAAGAGCTTAATGAACTTAGAAGAATACATCTTGAAGCAAAAGAGCATATAAATTCCGTGAATCATTTGTTGGAAGAAGAAGCTATGAAAGGATCGTGGTATTCTCTCATACAGGTTCTTCCTAGTTCGTATATGACAAAGTCTACGATTATGCTCAACTATCAGGTACTTAGAAATATTTACCATAATAGACGTAATCATAAGTTACAAGAATGGCATACATTCTGTGATTGGATAGAGACACTTCCATACTCAGAACTCATTACTTGCACAAAAGAAGACTTACAATAACAAAAAAATATAGCTATTGCATTTATTGCAATAGCTATATAATTTATTTTTTGTCCCAATTCACATATGCTTTAGCAAATAAAGCTTCTACATTAATCGGATAATTACCCAATATCATAGGATTATTAGATATCTCATTGATAGTTTCTGCATCCGGTATATCTTTTATCTGAGATAATAACATCGTCTTATTTACTTCTGACATTACATCATATCTTGACTTCATACTAAATGCCAGTATATTATTATTATAAGTCTTGATATATTTCTCCGTAGTAGCTTTATTTTTTGTCTGTAATACTTTCTCCAACTCATCCAACATGGTTATTATAGAATGATCTTGATTAGTACACCATATCTCTTCTAATGTCTCTAATATAGTAACCCATCCTATAGATCTTATCTTTCTGACAGATCTTTCTATATCACCAGCTATTGCCATAGTTGGTATAAATAATCTGGGATCAAATTCTGTTAAATGCGGTGTTGTTTTATGCTCTTTATCTCCAATAGTTTGCCATAGATTAGATGCATTGATTACTCTATCGCCAGTTATTTTAGATGGATATATAATAGAGAATTTATCATATGTGACATACTGTAATTCTAATCTGTCTTTAGTCAGTATATAATTCCAGTCTGCCGGTAATTTCTGCGCTATAAGATATGGAACAACTGAAGGTTCTTCTCCTTTAGAGTTGATTATATAAACTCCATCTATATAATCGCATATTTTAGTCAGTATATTTATTCCGCCATTTATAGTTAGATTGACATAATAACAATCAGGATTATTTAAACTTTGACTTACAATGAAGTCTTGTCTATACGTTCTATGTATTAATGCAGATGTAAATCCACCTGTAGCATTTGTGTAATATATAAAGCATCTTGTATTTAAACCATGTCTAACGAACCATTTCTTATAGTGTGCTACAAGATTTAATACGTTAGATGCATATTGTTTAAATGCAGCAGCTCCACATGATTGGAATCTTGCATTGCTCTGTACATTCCTGAATCTATAATTAATATAGTCTAAATTAAAAAATAGATTGCATGTTTTTATATTATTGCGTTTTATTTGCATGCCTATCAGTTCATCTAATGCCAGATATTTCATTTTATATGAATTAAAAACTATATCCATATAAATCACCTCCAACGGAAAATTAAATAAGTGTAGATACAATGATTAATTGCTATCTACACTTATCACTAAAATGAGACTTATTAGCATGAATACTACAGATATTATATTGATTATAGAATATGCAAATTTAGATTCTTTTTGTGGTGCTCTGTCAAAATGATATAACTTCATTATATATGAAGAATATCTCCTATAGATTAATAACAGTATTACAGCAAAAACAAAAACGTCCATGTTGATTACAATGGTACCAAATTCGCATGGGATTATAATTGGTGGAACCATAGTGGACATCTCCCTTAGGCAAACTTATATAGTTGTCTAAGGGAGATGCTTATGCGGATCCGTTAATCGGATTCAATGATTCCACATTGTGCAACTTCTACAGAAGAATCAGGTTGCCCATCTTCTCTAATAGGTTGCTTATCTGATAAAGTAAATAGTTCGTTTATAATAGCTATCTCATCTTTACGAGGCAGCATTCCTTTATTTACTTTACCTGTTCTTGTATCTATGTACAGATACACTGATGAAAGCTGTCTGAAGATATACTCTATAGATGCTCCAAAAGGTCTATATATGTTAATTTGATCTCCGTCAAAGTCAGCATTCATGTTAGTTAATACTCTTGTATTAAGTGTAACAGTCTTGTCATCTATATTTGGTTTGATGTATGCAATATTGAATGCTCCATGAGAACCCATATTGATGCAAGGATTTCGTGATATGATTACACTAAGACTATGATCTCCTTTATGCTCTTCAAGAAGTATTGTCATTATCTTATATACAGTTTCGTCGAATACATTAGATGCAACTTCCAATACATGATTAGCATCTTCTACAGAAGTATCATATATCTTGATATACATATTCATGATTTCAAATCTGAATAACTTTAAGAAAGTAAGATATGGTACTTCAACTTCTTCTGCTCTAAGAGGTCTAGCACCCGGAACTATAATAGATCTTCCGGAGAAATCATGTCTACCACCTATGAGCTTAGACTGTATTATACCTTTCTTACCTTCTATTACCTGATATTCTTCATTGAACACACTAGCTGCATTCTCTTGAATCTTCTCAAGTAATATATCTATCTTTTCACTTTCTGTCTGATTGAGTCCAGATGAATCTGATACTACATCAGGCCTCTGTGATATTGTACTCTTTATGTCATTAGCACATCTGATTATAGCCTGAAAACATGTATTGATTTTCATTCTATAATTCTTGATGTCTTTCTCACCGGGCATTTCAGATCTCATTGCTGAAGAATATATAGGAATAGCACCGCAAAACATTTTGTACTGATCCTCATATAACTCTTCATATAAGTCATAGATCTTACCCGCATTACGTTTGCCCTTTTTCTTTTTGCACCATTCAAGTACATCGCTTATATGCTTAGATAACCAAGTCATTCCTTTACCGACATATGGAAAGTTATACTTAGTTACCATATCATATTCTTCTGGAGAATATTCTTCACCAAATTTCTTATAGCGAACTTTGATAATCATATCCAGATATGATTTGCCATCTATAGTACCAAGGAGCTTTTTAAGTTTCTCATAGTATATAGGAGTAAGTATCTTATATCCATGAAAAACTACCCAACCAAACTTTTTCAAGTCTGTCTCGTTCTGAGTAATAAGTGTACCACATTCAGGACACACTGTATATCCATCAGCGTACATAGATCCAATCATCTTACCACAAGCACAAGAGAATCTCGAATTATATTCCTCATTGTTATTGTAGTCTGATCCAAAGAATGGTGATTGTAAGCCTGATTCATTCTTCTCATTCTTTTTCTTAAATGACTCAGGATTATCGATAATCACAGCTTTACCATTAGCTAAGTCGTTCTTAAACTCTTCATCGAAGTCGTATGTAAAAACTCTTACGCTGTGTATAGTTGTATTGAATTTGATCCCTTTAGGGTCAAGGACTAATAGATCATTTATTAGCGCAGCTGTTTGATCTATTGCCATCTGATCAAGCTTGCGTCTTTCTCTTAAAGCGTCCATGAGTTCTGTACGAGTCATCTCAACTGGCTCGTCCAATTCTGTAACGTTAGTTTCGTCTATCATATCGATACCTCCCAATAAAATAGCTTATACTTTAGTGTTAGCTGCATCTTTAAAATATATAAAAGAAAATATGCTCTGGAAATTTTCCAGAGCATATCACATCATGTGTTTTCTGTATCAGGTACTGGTATACTAAAGTGTAATACTGTAGAAATTGCACTAGCTTTTGCCAGTATAGAAGGATCATAAAGCATATCGGATATATCACAATCTCTTACATAGTTTTGCTCATAATAAGAAAGAATGTGATCCATATTTTTTATGAATTCTATAAGTCTAGTATAGTATTCATCGAAACCTTTAAATTCAGATATTACGAGTTTCTTAAGTAATGCTGCATACTTAAGATCTAACTGAGTTGCTTCATCTATGAGACTAAGATAGATATTATCATCTAAGTATCTCCATATATCAATACTTGTCAGATAATTTACAGCTTCTATTTCTACCCAGTGTTTATAATCTTTAAGCACTGGTCCATTTATTGTAATCAGATAGGACTTCTTGTCTAATGCAGATTTTATATCTATTACAAGTTGAGTAAACTTGAGTAGTTCCGAATAAGAGTTAACTATGAACTTAGATCTGTTATTGATATTAGTATCGGAGTTATATATTACAGTAAATTCATCTGTCTTCTCATATAATTGAGACATTAGTCCAAATAATCTGTTACATGTGTCTATAACTTTATGATTAGATGTGTCTGCACAGTTACATTCCAAAATGCCATCTAGTCTGGCATTATTCTTAACAGCGTTGATTTGTACTATAATCAGATTAATAGAGTCTATTAACTGTTTTATAGGATCCTCAGGCTCTGGATTAGTGTTATCAGTAGCATTATCCCCAGTATTACTAGTACTAGCATCATCGTCACCGTTGTCACTATCATCATTAGTAGGTTGATCATTTTCTCCATCAGTAATGTCTTCCGTATTGGATGATTCTTCGCCATCTTGATTGGTCACTTCGGTATCTGTAGTATCGTCTGTAGGCTCAGGATCAGGTGCTGGATGCGATTTAATTTCGTCTATTATGTCATCTAATGTTTGGCTAGGTATATCTTCACTTACAGGCGTCTCTTCTTTATAATTATCTATCATAAATGATAATTGGTTTATCAATTCTTTAGATAAATTAAATATATCGCTTATTTTTATCATTTTAATCACTCCTTTATCTTATAAGCGTATTGATATTAACATCGTCCATCTGAATTGCAGATTTGTGGAACTTTTTCATACCACCATCAACTGCAGCATTGGGAATAGTTGCGAATGTAATTCCCATATTCTTTATGCCTGTAATATATGGGAATTGACCAACACATATATTACATACATGCTCAGAAATACAGCACATCGGGGATCTAAGTTTAACAAACTTATTTACGTACTTGGATTTATTCTCCTGTGATAACATTACAGGTTTTCCATTTTCCATTACATACTGGAATTCGTATCTGCCAAAGTTCTTATCAGTTAAGTATACATTGATATATGACTTGGTCCCACAATCTGTTCCTTCGTCATCTACATATACGGATTGGAACGCTGCATAGTATTGCTTTGTAATATAACCAGAGTCTGCTGTAGCACAAGACTTAGGATATGCTGCAGATATAAGCATATTACCAGCTTTAGGAAGATCTTCCTTATTGAAACCTTCTATGAAGTTCGTATTTACCGGTTCCATCTGAGATGTAGCAGGATTGTATACAGGACCTATCATAATAGATATATTCTTATACTGGTCACCTATCTCACCACGAGCACCAGAGTCATAAAGACCAATACCAGGATTGCTTCTTAACTTATCATTAGCTTCAGCTGTTATTTGTCTCTCAAAATCTGCATAATCTGCCGTAGTTGCATCGGGATTATTCTTTATAAAGTCATCTCTCTTCTTAATGAGATCTTTTCTAGGATTAAGGAGATCTGCATTATAAGACGAGTTATATATTATGGCACCTTTAAGGGAATAAAACTCAATGGCTTTCTCCCATTTCCATGCAGCTTCTGTGCTAAGAGTACCATACTTAACAGCTTCTGATACTAAACTAAATAGTTTTCCAACTCCACCTTTATTCAAAGGTATATTCCAATAGTGGTCAGGAATTATATCTTTAATATAATTCTCTATACAGATCTTATTGAAAACTATTCTGCCAAGAGTTGTATCAACGTCAGTTGTATTAATATATTCCTTAGCCTTCAGCTTAACTCTATCAGTTACATTATATCTAGGCTCATTTATCTTCTTAGTCTTTGGGTCAGCGGTTCTTCCAAATAAATGTGTTTGCATCTTAATGCCTAATTGCTCAGGTTTTAAAGACAAAAAATATTTTTTAGTCACTTCATTTACATAAGCCATATTAATCATCTCGCTTTCGTGATATGCCTAAGTTATCAAAATGTTGGTACTGGAACTCCTTTATAACAATTTATAGAGGCGGTGTTTTTATGGACCCTGAGAAACTTAAATACGAAGAATGTAAATATAGAGTAGCCGATGCCGCTATTATATTTCCTGATGGTAAAGAGCATAAAATAAATGGAGAATTAGATATTCCATATTTAATATTGAAAAAAGACTTTGAGAATGAGCAATACCCTTTCTTTGAATTGTGTATAACTGTAAGTAATAAAATATATAGGAAGATGCGTAAGAATAGCGATAAATTAAAATTCAGGTTAAATATGCGATATGCAATGTTTAAGAAAGGTAAAATTGCAATCAATGAGCAGAATGTAAAAGAAAAGCCATTCATATCAAAAACATTCTATCTATTCTTAGAAGACCCTACAGCATATAATCAGGATTCACTACATGAGGAGATAGAAAGAACTACCAAATATGGTGAATATAATGAAGATGTTACTGATCTAAATCACGCTACAACGATCAGAATATCTTTATATGATGGTGATGCTATAACGGAGCCAAAGAAACTTCATAAAGAAGTATTGCATGCAGTAACAGTTACCGATGTAATGACATATATTCTCATGCAGAGAGTTAGATTCACAAAGATATTAATGTCACCTTCTACCAATGGAAAGATGTATGATCAATTTGTATTACCTCCTGAGCAGGTAGATTATCAGTTAGATAGAGTAGCTAATGAGTATAATCTACATGAAAATGGAAGCATTTTATTTTTCGATTATGATAGACTCTATATAACAGAGAAAATTAATAAATGTACAGCATGGGAACCTAATGAAGTTAAGAAAGTACATATAGTTACTATCCCTACTACAAAAAATAATGTATTATCTGCAGGCGCATATTATGACGAACAAGCAAATGAAATATATCTGACTACAAAATCTCAAGTTATAAGTGCGCTTACTACAGAGAATGAAATAGAATCAGGTTCTGGTTTACTTGTAATTAACAAGAGAACCGGTAGATCTGAATCATTTATAATAGATGGCGATAAGATACTAGCAGCTCCAAAATTTACAGGTAAAAATAACGAGAAGAGTATAAAGTATGATAAGACTATTGTAATCAATACAGCTGAAGATACTATAACTGCTCTCAAAGAAAGATTAAATGAAAGAGCTTTAGTTTGGACAGTATATCTGGATGATACAATGGTTGATGCATTAAAGCCAAATAGAGAATATAATTTTATATTTACTGATCCCAGTCAGGTTAAATATAATGGAAGCTATAGATTAACAGGCGTAATGGCTAAGTTCGATGCTGCTATGGCTGATAATAAATGGCGAGGTGTAAATACTACTGCAACATTTGTTGGAGTATTGCCAAAAGAATAAAAAATAATCATAGTCGGTCAATTCCGACTATGATTATTTTCATATATTGGAGTATGTGTTATTTTGATAATTATCAACTACCATATTGACAATTTCATCTGTAAGTGATACGAATGCAGATTTATGTATTGCTTTATCATTTATATTAAACGATAATGTCACATATAGTACATTGTTATCTGCATTTTCACCGCCTGCTGTTTGAACCGTTATATTTGATAATGGAATACCCGGCATATATGCTCCAACTTGTCTATTCAGTTCTTCTGTGATATATGTTATAATTTCACTTACTTCCATATATGTGTGAGCTTTTAAATCTAAACCGATATCGGGAGCATCTGAATAAGTTCCATTCTCCAAGAATAACAGATTCAATACCATCTCTGCCCAAGCATCGGCATTATTAATTATTTTAGGTACATTATAGTCAGATAATTCAAATATAACATCTTTTGCGAGTGCCATATAAATCACCTCGGTATAATTATTTTCTTATACGAAGGTTTAATCCTATTATTTGGCACGCCGAAATCTTTCTCATTAGGGAAGCTATTTCTAATTATCGACATATTGTCTATGTAGTTTACCAATCCTACTTTCTTATTTAAGAGCTGACGTTTTATAGCACTATCAGTCTTATCATTATCGGCATATACATATAGATTGATAGGACATGCTCCCATACGTATAATATTCTTTATAACGCCTGCATATCCAAACCCACATACTGCAAAGAATACATTATTATCTATCGGTCTGAATATATTATGTGTCATTATTGAGAGTATATCAAATGGACCTTCTGATATATGTATATTGATTGGGTCTGTTGACATAATATCAAACTTAGTCGGTATTGTATAAAAGTTATTGGGATCTAAGTTTTTATCATCTATCATAAACTTAATGTATCTCAATGACTTACCTTGTTTACTACACTTAGTAGTAACCCTTCGGAAGATGATACAATTCTTATTGACTGATAAGAATCCAACATAGTTATTGTCTATGTATTCAATATAATGTGTGTCTAGACTAATAGACTCATGTATCTTATTGAATACTATAAAGTCTCTGAATGATAAGATTATTCTATATGCCGGTGCTTCAGCACAAGTTATGTCTAACCCAATACGGTCTCTTATATAATCAGTCTTTAATTTGATTACTGCTGGATCTGTATATTGCGAAACTAATGGAATTTCGAATGGCATAACCCTCACCTCTGTTATCTTGTTGGATATGGAATATATCTTATTTGACTTATACATCTGAGATGCCAATTCCTGTGGTAATGTTATTCCTAAATCTGACAATACTTTCTGATTTACTATGCCTCCTGCTGAGCACTTGAAACAGTGATATAATATCGGATCTTTTGATTCGAGATCTATTTTTAATCCAAAATGACCATGTCTTGGTGAATCGTCATTGCAATATGGACATTTTATCGTATGACTAGTACCATCTGGTGATACATGATAAAATGGCATTCTTGATATCTCATCAATGACATATCGTTTAAAATCAGTATTCATTAAATAATCCCTCCTATAGAAATTAGTTAATCGAATATATGATATACAAATTAAATTTATACGATTGGAGTGACTACGATGAGTCGAGAAACTTTTATGGCTACTGCCCTAGACTTATTAGCGAATGAATCCGTTCCAACTGTACTTCGTAGAGATAGGGCTAAAGAGTTAGAGAAAGAGGATAATAAAGAGCCTAATTATATAGATTTAGAGTCCTTGTATAAACTTTACATGCAGCCTGCAGTTCTTAAAAAGTATGAAGAAAAATATAGACAATTATCTCATGTAGATAAGAATGCAAATAAACTCCGTGGCTATATCTACTTTGCTAATACTGCAGTAGGTGATAAAGGAGATCTTGTGGCATTCGTATCTGTTAAATTACAGTCCGGTAAAACATGGATAGATTGTCTGGAAGTAGATCCCAAATATAGAGGCAATAAATTATCTCATCAGCTCTTAGATGTAGCATGTAAAGAATTCGGTGCTACTGACTTAAGAGTTCATAAAGATAATACCAAAGCTATTAATATATTCAAGAAGTATGGATTTACTGAATATGATAGCAAAGACAATTATCTCTATATGACAAATGAAGATGTACAGACAAGTAATCCTGTTCTTAAGAAAGACGATGCAGCTAAGGAGTCTTACGTTGACAGCTATGTTAAAGCACATGTTAAAGCTATCACAGGTATAGATACTTCATCAGCAACTGAATCTATCTTTGAAAAGAAATCCAAAGAGGAATTAGTTAATGATGCAATAGCTAAGGTTAAGAAGAAGTGCGATACCGAAGATAAGAAAGCGCTCTTCAAAGCTAATATAACCAATAATGAGAGAGCATTTAAGCAGTCTGTTAAATATCTCAAAGATCTTGACAAGAAGCATAACAAGGGTATCTTGAATGATGCAGACTATAAGAAAGAATATAAGTGTACAATGAATCTCATCCATAAGATAATGATAGAATTCAATATCAATATAGATAGATTCATTGACAATAAGGATGCTCCCACAGCTGAAGAGATTGATCAGTTTAATGGTATAATCACAAAAATTAAAAAGTCGATATAAAATAATATGGTCTATGGTTTTATCCATAGACCATATTTTAATTAGTCGTCAAGGCTATATCTAGCTCTGCCGAAAGATGATGCCGATACACGAACATCATTGTATACATTGCCCTCACATTCGAAAGGCTTATGTATGATTCTTGTCCCGTTCTCATCTATAGTAACGGAGATAACTTTAGTAGCATATTTGCCACACTGTCCATCTCCATCTACTATGTAGTAGATTCCTCCGGGGACATAGATAAACATATCAGAAAGCTTTGTTTCGATCTGCTTTCCGACAACCTTTGCAATGTCATTCATCTTGGAATTGATCTTGATGAATGGTGATACATTTAAGCTATTCATTTGTTTTTCCTCCTTAGGTATATTAGACACTAATTATATAGTGTCTGTTGTACTTAAGATATATAAATAAAAAAATTATAATTAGTGCAAAAAATAAAGCCACCCGAAGGTGGCATTATTTTTATGATGCCTTTGCTGCATGCGCAGCATAAATTGCATCAAACTGTCGTCTGATCTCTTTGAGAAGATCAGGTGTCCCGTCATAACCTGGGCAGTACTTATGGATGACGTACTTGACGTCATCCATAGTTGCTTCGGTCTCGTCTGCGGTTGTTGCAACTGCTGTGATGACAGCAATTGCTTTAGACGCTGTGCTGATCTGGAGCTGCTCAACAGCTTCGATCATAATTCCGAGGACTTCACTGAGGTTGAATCTTTTTATATTCTCCATAGTATACCAGCCTTTCTGCCCGATTTTGGGCAACTTAATTTATTTTATTACTTATAGAATATATAACGAAAATAATCTGATATACGGATAAATATCAGTATATTCCAAAACATTGGGATAATACAAAATTTATAAAGGGGGCTAGTGATATGGCTCTTGTGCTTAGTTCAGAAAAGTCTCATTTTATCAATAAGATGACAGAGACTTTTTTAAACAATAAGCTTGGTCAGTATTCTAAGTACTTAGATACAACACCAACATTTGTAACATACTATGCTATAAATCAAGCACGTTCAAGAGCGGATGCAGGATCTGGAATGGTTTATGAATTAATAAACGATCAGTCTCCTATAAGATATAATAAGATAACTAATTTTCCTGTATATAAAATGAGTCAATTAATTCCTAATGGTGTTTTTGAAGATGGTAACTATAATGTAGAATTAGAGATATCTGATATTACAGTATTACCAAATACAGTAAGACCAAGAGGAGATGACTTTGTACTAATAGAAATGCCTAACTCTCCGAAGTTATTATTTAGAGTAACTAATTTCAAAATGAATACTATACAGTCTAATGACTTCTATATGTTCGATGCAGATCTATATGCAGTTGGAGAAGATGCGGATAAAATAGAGAAACTTGTAGTTGAGAAATATAGATGTATCTTTGAAAATATAGGTACTCAGAATAATTGCTTTGTTACAGATGAGACATTCGCTAGTGCAGAAGGATTATTAGCTACATTAAATACATTGGTAGATATGTATCATCATATGTATTATTATGATAATGAGAATATTTATGCATTTATAGATTACATATACGACGATACATCTTTTACAGATCCCGATCCTAATTGGAATGACTATAGATATATATTTAGTGGAGATTATGTATATGATCCTAATCATATGCGTATGCCACCACCTAAAGATGTAACTTATTACGATATATATCTGATAAAGTTTATTATGGATTCAGGAATATTCTTTAATTCAGAAGATAATTCTACTACATCCATAGTAACATATGATGACTTTGAGCCACCTAGGTTTGATTATTTATTTAATCAGACTATATGGCGAGCTATTATTAAGAAAGATACATCACTGCTTAATAAGTACATGTATTATTTCATTAATAAGATCAATAAATACACATCTGTGATAAAAAATAATTTCCCTAATGGAGTAGATAATACTCTGGTATCTTTAAATAATGAAAGATATGGAGATTACTATTTCGATAAAGATTTATTAGCTATGCTCGCAGATGGTAAACCTGAAGATGATTCAAATAAAGATAACAATCAAGAAATTGATATAGTTAACTTACAGCCATTAATGAATGGTGGAAATGAATTATCTCTCAAAGATCATATAGATATTAATCTGTATGATGTTGAAAAAGTTAAAGATGATTCTAGTCAAGTTAATGCTGAATTACAATACATTTTTGATATAATCTATAATTACATATATGGTATAGATTTTAATATAGATGGTAAATTACTTATAAAGTATTTTAAAACTCCATCATTTTGGAATTTTAGATACCATTTGATTATAATTTATATCTTAAAGAAAAAATATGAAAGTATTTTTTCATAATGTATAATATGAGGTGATTAATATGCGTAACAATAAAACATTTGATTATTCCGATAGCGATATGGAAAATATCTATGGTGGAATAAACGATTTATTTGCACTTGAAGCTTTATCCGAAGATGAGGAAGAAGATCTTGATGATTATGATCCCGAGGAAGATTCGGATGAGGATATAGATGACGACGATGACGATGACGGATATGATTCTGAAATAGATGGCGATAGTGATCCTGCTGAAGATGAAGACGATGAGTATGATGACGTAGTTGAGAATGTTGGTATAAACAATCTCGATGAAGTACTCGATATAGATTCTCTTCTTGCAGAGGATATAATGAAAGCTAGAGCTACAGAAAGCGCTATAGATGAATTAATGAACGATTATCGCATGGATCGTGCACTCGAAGGTTCTGTTAATGTGGCTCTTACAAAGTCTGTATTAGACGATGAGCATTCCAGCAAATTCAATGATGATATTGATGCATTATATGGTTTAGACTTCGATGATGATGACGAAAAAGGCGAAGACTTATTCGATTCAGAATATTTCAATGACTAATCAAAAAAATATCCGCAATGCATTTAGCATTGCGGACAATTATATCGCTTATCTTTAAAAGAAGCCTTTAGGATTGATATCATCATCTCCAATAGGTTTCTTTCCACTAATAATTTCTAACATGCTAGAAATTATATATTTTGAATATTCAGGATTCTTTGGTACTGGATAAATTGACAATGCCTTTGATAATCTTGTCATTGCTTCTTTATTACCACTTGTAACATCCAGTAGAATTGCATTTGCAATTTTATTATAGTCATGAGACTTTTGAAGTTCAGCTGCATCTGCCATAGCTATGCATGCAATTACATGCATGTATAATCCTTCATATTGACGTTTTTCATTGATTAATTCATGCAGGTGTGTAGTATTCATATTAGTTAATCTCACATATTCATTAGTAAGAATTGACAAAATTCATCAATAACATCATCCTGTTTAAAATTATTGCAGACAAGCCCATTAAGTTTTGGCGATTCGTCTATCAGAGTAAATGTGGAGTTAATAATGGATGATACATATTTCTTTATTATATCATCCTTTCCAGTAATCTCTTTTATATAAGAGAATTTGTTTGCCATTATCTCATTATTGATCTGAGAGTTTTCAAATTTGTCATTAAACTTCCTATTCTTAATGAAAGATTCCTTTTCTATAATCATAGAAGCTGTGATTATATGAGGAATTATCCTGAAACCTTTAAGCTCTAAAAAGAACTTCATTATGAGCATAAGTTTAATTGTAGTTCGTCTGTCAAGAAGATCTATGAATGAAGATTCACCAAAGAACTTCTGATAAAAATATGTCACAAAGTATTTTGCCAATGGATTGATAGTAGTGATGTTTTCATTGTACCAATCTATCTGCTCGTTAGTAATGCTAGCGTTAAACCTGATGTCTATTTTACTGAGAGCTAATTCTATATTAGCTTGCTCTATTATGTTATTTCCGTCATTAACTCTATATGTCTTCATTTCGATAGCTTCAAGGTGAGAAAAACCATCATCAACGTCCTTGATGATTTCTTCAGTAGATATACCAACGGTTTTAATCTTGAAGTTTTCTACATTATATTGCATATAGTTCTGTCTAATAATGCCGTCTATATAAGATACTACAGACTTGCTATAATCTATCTTATAGAGAGATTTAACAAGGAGTATCTCATCACTCAATTCATTACAATAAGATGCATCAGTTGCGCCATTCTTTTCCTTCTTCTTTTCATGTATAATAGCATCTGAGTTAAACTTCTTTTCAATCCTATGATTGATAAGTTGCTTAATCAGAATGTACACATTAATTGTACCAGAGCCTATCTTCTCAAGAACACTTTTGAATATACAAACGAATGTTTGTATATAATTTTTCCCGTCTTCCACGCCCTGCGTTGTGGGAAGATTGTACCAATGAATTACGATAGGCAGAATTAATCTGAAGTAGTACGAAAGCAACAGAATATTGTGCGCGTCTTCATTGGTGAGTTTGGGTGTCGATTTGTACGATGTCGTTTTCTCAGACTCAACATTAGCAGGTTCGAGATCGTCGATCATCTTGCTAATCTTGCTCGTCATAGACTCGGTAATCATGTCGTGTAAGAGCAATGTCTGGAATGTATTAACATCCTTGCATCTCTCTGAATCTACATGGTACTTAAGAGACATTAATGCGGTCATGTACTCATCATCGTCATCGTAAAATCTAATGAAGTAGTTAATCGCTTTGGTTATGTCTGGCATTCTCATCATATAGTGTTTCCACCTGATTGAGAATGTGGACAGTAACATGAGCTTCTCCTTAAGCTCATCAGGAGCATTCTCTAATGACTTGCACTTAAAGAGCATTGCTCTTATCTTGTTAGCATTAGGAATGACTTCAAAGATGACCTCTTCATTAGTTGGGTCCCAGTCATTTAGTTTTGGTATAAACTCGCCCATAGCAACGTACCTCCCTTGTACATTTATTCGGGACTAAAATATATAATTTAATGTTTGGGCTCATATAAAAAAAATAAATTTTATAATTTATAAGACGTATGATAACACTCATATTAATTTATCTAGTGAGGTGTTAATCTATGGATAATTACAATTTAACTGAAGCAGATGATATTCTCGATTATTTTGACATAGATCGAATGACAGAAATAGTAAATGATCAGATTATCAATGCAACTGATTACTCCACATGTGGAGTAGTAATAGACTATTTAAAACCATTGTATGCTAAGTATAAAAGCATACAACCAGATTTAGAACTTAATGTAGATGCAGCCAAGTATGGTGATTGCACTGAAAAGTTTAACATAATAGTTTTATTATTTGCAGATGCGATCTGTAATAAATTTGATATAGTTATAGATGAATTTTGGTTGGATAATGCATCAGATGATGATAAATTCCTAATGATTCTATATCTATATTCTTTATTTGTAATAGACTTCAGGACGGTATTAACTGATATCTGTATTAATTATATAGACAAGAACTACGAAACACTCGGAGATATGTTGGATACTGAGAAAACACAGAAGAGTGCTACATATAATTCTTTATTGTCTATTACGAATAATACCAAATTATCAATCATTGGCTCTAATATATTTGATGTGATATATTATATATTCGATACTCTTGATATGGATACATTATTCGAATATATGCCAGAAGACTATCTTCCTATGAATGAATTGAAGACATATTTTGAAGATGGCATTATTGGAGGAGAAATCTATTCCAAGATACTTGCATATGTTAAGAGCAATTCTACATTAAGAAGTGCTATGGCATTTGATATTATTTCTTATATTAGAACCGAATATAAAGTAGAAACAACGGAGTGATATAAATGGTGGCAGAAAAGTTAATTCAAGAAGAGATTGATTTACAAAAGCTAAATCCTGATAGTGATGAGATTGTACCCTATAAGGATTTAGATGATGAAGCTAAAAAAGAGTTTATAAAGAAAATAATCAGATATGAAGCTGATCATTTTGTAATATCGGATCCACATAAAGAAGATCCTATCTTTGTATCAGATGAATCTATAGATACAAACATGGATTTCTTTGTAGATGCATATAACGAAGTAATCAATATGCCATATCTGTCATTACTTGCATATCTGCGTAAGATTAAGGCAGCAAGAAAGTCTCTTAAAGCTAATGATCTTTTATTATATGCTAGAAGAGAATTCGCGAGAGTTGATCTTGGCATAGATGATAGTGAATCATATTTTGATTTAAACTATGATAGCGGTGATATCATAGACTTCAATGCTATTAAGAAAGATGAAGCTGCTAATAAAGAAAACATCGTAAAGACAGATAGTACCAGACTTTTAGTTGAATACATAATTAAGTTGAGATATGGAGGATCTGATATGTCTCAGGTAGATTTAATAGTAGAGAAACTGGAAGATGATATTCGAATCTTAAATGCTGGCGATGATCTTAATAAAGAGATGAATATCAAAGATATTACTAAAGCTATAGATATTATAAAATGTCTGGGATTAGTAGAAGAAAACGAGAGATATATGGATACCAAATGGTATAAATATCTCATAGAGACTATAGTATATGATGAAAGAGCTGTTAAGCTTGCAAAAGAAATGGAATCGAATCCTAAGAAGGCTAAGCATCTTATAGATAAGATATTTGGTCCTGATATGGTAATTGCATTTGTTGACAAATATAAGCGTGCTGTTGACTATGCAGCAGCTCCTTCTGATGTATTTATTAAATCAGCTGTATCTCTTTTATTCTATACAATGGCTAAGAAGGTTAGATCTAACATGAAGTCTGGCAGTAGTAGATCTCTTATATATCGTGGATATCTTATCCACTATATGCTGGATGACATTATTCCTGCAAATGAGATGGAAGCTATGACTAATCTTTATAAAGATTTATTTGATTTGTATCTGTCTAATGTTAAATTATCCAAGATACTTAAGAATAATAAATTCAATGAGATAGTAGCGTCTTCTAGTTTAGCGTAAAATTAATAGATAGAGTATCAATCGATACTCTATCTATTTTTTTGATTAGTTCTCTTCAGTTTCAGCTTCCTTAGCAGCTTCGAGCTTAGCTTTCTTCTGAGCTCTCCTCTGTGCCTTAGTAAGTGCAGCTGTATCAGGTGTAGCTTCCTCTTCCTTCTCAGGAATGGTTGCTGTAGTTGTAGCAGAAACGCCATTGAATACCTTGCCTTCATCTATAGCAGGTGTTTCAACCTTTTCAGTTGCTACAGTCTTAACTGTAGATGCAACAGAAGCCTTGGGCTTAGCTGCGGGCTTGATCTTATCTGCAGTAACTATCTCGAAATCTGCACGAGTGAGTCTCTTACTAGAGCCATCTGCAAATCTTTCATATACCTTATGACCTGCATCGATAAGCTGTCTTATAGTATTATCTTCACAGGAAATAGGTGTAGTTATAGGGCCACTCATACCGAATACCCTAATATAGTTACTATCAAGAACCGTTATTCTTCTAGACATGATAAAACACTCCTTTTATTTACTATAATCTGTAGGATATTTTAATATTTCGCTAAACTTCGTGACTGATACTTCTTTTGACTTAGTACCATCTATGAGTTCATTGAGTTTATTAGAACATCTATCGATCTTGAATTTATACGTGTCATATATACCATTAGATTGTACATAACTCGTAAATGTGTCAAGCTTTTCTTTAAGCTTATACAATTCATCTAATGTGGCTAATCTATCTATATTAGAATGAATTTTATCCACATTAAGTGCAATCATCTCCAAATCATAATCTGTTGGTAATTTGGGCATGCACTTGCAGTCGCAACAACAGCATTCTTTAGCAGAGAATGCATTCTCTAATACAGAACTAAATTCTGTATTTGTATCTACAATTTTGATTGTATTGAGAATACCATTGAGTTTGAGATCACCATTATCAATACGCTCAAATACAGACTCAGTTGCTATTATAGCATTGGTATATCTATCAGCATAGCCTATACCGAGACGACTGATTATATCGAGATATGCTTTACGTACAGATCTACTGTGAGTATTTGCACTCTGGTATAACAGATCATCTTTAATGAGTCTTCTTCTTGTAGCAAGTTCTTTAATATTAATATTATTCTGTGCAACAAGATTGTCTACTGTTTTCTTATAGTCGTTATTGCTGGTAAATGTAGTTGTGCCATATGCTCTAATGATTTTGTCAATAGCGCTATATAAGTATGGCTTATACGTATCAATTCCAAATAACTTATCCGCTATGTATTCTTCTCTTCTTCCATCAATACCAGTTCTTAATACATGCATTCCGCATGCTATAAGTGTAGGTACTGTATAGAATAATTGCTGAGCAGCGCATACAACAGAGCGTCTTCCATACTTGAGTTCTTCTCTATGAATCATATACGAATTGTATATAACCTCAGGTATGGTAGAACTAAATGCAACATGACCCAATTCATGTAATAACATAGCAGTTAACTCTTTATTTGTGAAATTCAACCTATGCTTATCGAAACAGTTTTCATCTATTTCGACTATATAATTATCCACAACAACGAGCCAGTCCTTGCAGAATTCAACCAATGAAGTTTTATCGAGATTAGCATATAATGATTTAAGCTTAGTTATATCAGGGTATACTTTGATACCACAGAAATCACTTTTGCCATTAATCAATATAACTTTAAACTCTTTAGTCATCTTCAATTCAGCTGAGATCTTAGATAAACTACTCGAAATTCGTGTACTAAGTTCGTTTGAATTACAGTTTTTAGTCATATAATCAAGAAAGGCATTATCCATACTTTCGCAATAAGCTTCTATTTTAGGATTATTCATGACTTATTTCCACTCCTTTCGCACAAAAATACATTAAGTCAATGTCCTAAAATGAAATTAATAAGCAATGTATACCCACTAAAAATCATGGGTATACATTGTAATTTAATTGATTTGGTCTCTTATATTATTTATCGTACTCTGTTGTTTATCCAGATGCTTATTTACTGCAGCAGTTATTTGTTTATCTTTCTTAGCTAACCATGCATTGATTAGTGAACCCATATCAAATCCATCATATAATGTCATAATAATGCCAAAGATATCTTCTCCAAGCATTCCCATTAATACGCCTAATAATATCTGAACGAATTCGTTTACGTTAGATGCATTCTCTAAGCTCTTAGATTTTGCTTCCACTGATTTCTTTATAGTAAATTCATCTATCTTACCAAGACGCATATAGTAATTATCTATAAATTTTTTACCATCTTCTGTAAGATCTGTGTATTTTACTACAGTAGATTCCCTATTTATATTAGGCTTAACATAACGATGCTGTATAAGATATGATACAGATTTAGCTGTTTCTGTCTTTGCTGTATTCTTAGGAATACCATTCTTTACCATCTTATCATAGCTTACTATAGTAGCTTTAGATTTGAGATGCGTAGTTATTATTTTAACAAGACGATTTGCTACCCAAAGTGTGAAGTTTGCGACAGTAATCGCAGTAAGTGCATCTTCACTAGCAGGTTCAAAATAGTCTTCATCGAATATGGACTTAGAATCTATCATCAGTTTCACCTCATTAAATTCAATATTAAAAAAATGTTTTCCGCCATTATGCCATAAAATACGGGTATACCAATTTCGGTATACCCGTATAATTAAAACTCTATCTCGGTAAATGTACCATCTTTGTTTTGTATAGTGAATTTAGCTTTATGTGCTTTATGATTGAATTCACATAAATTTACTTTTTCGACGTTATTTAATATTTTTAAATGTGTACAGAATTCGATAAAGTTGTCATAATAATCACCTAATAATTGGTGACATTTTTCTTCATCAAATTTGCCTTCACTGGTTACTACTCTGGATAGTACATTCATACGAGAGTTTGATTTATCCATATAAATCTACACCTCCGTATTAATTATCCAAATAATGCTCCCAGAGCTCCAATAGATTTTTTCTGCTCTGCAACTATTGGAACTCTAAACTTTCTAAGATATCCTAATTCTTTATAGGTCATATTGTATATATCAGATATAGAAAGTTGACCTTTAAACAATTCGAGTGTTTCCACTATATAATGGAAATATGACTCTATTATTCTATACCCGATCCCATTCTCTGGGCTTTTAGAAAAACCAGCGAGGGAATATCAATGGGTGTTGTTATTTCATTACCACACTTATCGCATGTGTATGTAAGCGTTGTCTCATATGTGTAAGACTTGTTGGCAACAAGTTTCTGTGTATACAGATTGAACTCAGGCTCTATAGCATCAGATACGATATCATAGATATCCTTGGGCTCTGTTACTTCAGTATATACAGCTTCACCATCTTCTTCTCCACAATAGAGATAAATCTTTGCTATATGAATAGCAATGCTATAATATACTTCAGATAACTGATTTTCTGCATTATCAGTTATGAAATCAGCAAATGCAAGTGCTCTAGCACAAGAAGGTGTCTCTATATCATAAATATTTTTTGTTATAGAAGACTGGTATCTATGACCTACATTCTTTTCATCTCTGAATTTTAACATCTTATCGATGTCATTATTATTCTTGATTATGCCATTATATATCTCTTTGAAATTGTCTTGCATCTTTTCAGTGTCAAACTTCAAGAGATCTTTTACATTATATGCAAAATCAAACTTATGACGTTCAGTCTTGCCATCCTTAACATCTACGCATAACTCATTTTGGCAATCGAACTTAGATGTTACTATCTCAGTAGATGATGCTACATATATTGCATACAGTGCAGCAGTGAGATCCGCATATGCAAACCAGTTTAAGAAGTTATCTTTAGTAAGAATCAGAGATCCAGATTCAGAATATTTCTTCTTAGTGGTAGATGATACAAACTTATCATAAATGAGATCCATCTGCTTTATAAGTCTGGTCTTATATGTGTCATTATCAGACCAATACAGATTAACCAGATTAAGAGTTGAAGTACCATCGAATGTGCACATATCTACAGTATTAATACACGGAATCATAAATCTTGTAAGATTGCATGTATTAAGCTTAGCTATACTAATAGGCATAGAAGACGGATGCTTCTTTATCTTGATATGCTTAAGCTCGGCATCTTCTACTTCAACCAGTCTTATAGCAGATGCCTTATGAACTTTAGCCTGATCTTCGGGAGCTATCACGATTTTATCAGAATCGGTCTTGTCTACCTTTATAATAGCTATCTCAGGATTGTTTGTCTTGTATTCGTTAACTTCTTCAATAGCTCTCTTCTCGGCACGCTTTTCTGCTGCAGCTGTAGCTTCTTCATCAGTAAAGCCTTTATTGATTATAAGATTCTTCTTATAAGCTTCTATCTCATCCTCAATAGCTTTCATCTTCTTAGCGAATACATTATCATCCTTAGTCGCAATATAAGAAAGATTCTGAGATATAATATTCTGAAGTCTTTTCTTATCAGCGTCTCCTGATACAGGTTTATATGTACCTATATCATCAAAGTTGGAAGAATTGATATCGATTATACCAGAATCTTCTATATGTATGCTTTCGTTAGTGTTTGATTTCTCCGTTACCTCGTTATTGATATTAGATGCATCAACTATATCGTCGATACCCTCCATATCTTCATTAGTAATACCATTATTAAATTCATTATTCATAATAGGTTACTCTCCTTTATAATAATTTATGGTAATGTATGTATGCGTATTTTGCTATACATGCATTTTAAAAAACAACTTTGTAATATAATTTTAGTTTAAGGAGTGAGATAATAGTGAACGAACTTGCAATATTTAATGATTCGTATTTCGATATGCATGATAACTATGACTACGAATTATATTCTGCAAACGAAGGTTTAAGTGATGTCGGCGATGCGATATCTGGGTTTTTTGCAAAAATCGGAGAAAGTATAAAGAAGCTCAGCGAAAAGAATGACATTCGTGTTTCAGATTATGTTAAATGTGGATATTCTAAAGGCGAAGCTGTTAAATTAGTAAAGAAAACCGCAAGCTTTTTAAATCAGAATGGACTCGTTAAGAACTATATAGATGTGAATGCAATAAATGAAAACTCTGTAATTTCTTATCATAAGGATTTAAATTCGGATGGTAAGAAATTGTATAAAGCCGCAGTTGATACGTTTAAGCAATGCTATAAGAACAAGGGCTCTGAAATTATACCTACATATATGCAAAGAGCTAGGACTCATTTAGACAACGCAGAATCAAAAGAAAAAACTGTCGTATTTATTATCAATTTAATCATTTCAATTGTTATTGCATTATTTAACATTGGCGCGGTAAGTACAGCGGTCGATTGGATACCGGTTCTTGGTCCAATGATATCCGGTGGTGCCGCAGTTGCTATTATAATTGCTGGTCTATTTGGTTTAGGATTAGTTACACTAATCGCGAACTATATTATCGGTAGTAAATATAATAAGAAACGTGATAAGGTTATGATGGCTACAAACTATCGTAGCACTGAATCCACTGATATATTTGATACTGATCACTTTGAAGATGTCGCTATGGAAGCCGACGTTGGATTAAAGCGTACTGTTGCTGGATTTTTAGGTTCATTACCGGCATTGATATATGAAGCAATTCACGATAGTCATATAGACCAGTCTGTTGTTGTAAGTGTTAATGCTATAATGGCTAATGGATTCAGTAGAGACAAAGCTAAGAAGATGGCTAGACAGACTATTGAATTCTTTAAGAAAAAAGGATTCTTAAGATATGCAGTATCTCCGGATACCGAAGTATTAATGTACAACGATCTTAATGATTATGGTAAACAATTTGTACGTGGCTATTATGATGCGATAGATGATATACAACCTGCAGATATGCAGAAGATAATCAGAGCAAAACAGAGCAACCATAAATCTACCACAGGCGGCACTATATTTGCTTGGATACATTACATATTATCAGCATTCGCGTTTGGTTGGAACGTTGGTACAGCTGGTTTGGCTGGACTAATCTTCTCATCAGTTGACTTTGGTATAAGCGCTGTTTCATTGACAAAAATTGAAAGTGAAAGAGCGAATAGAAAATTCTTTGATAATACGTATATCGATAGTTCAGATGTAAGAGAATCTGTAGACGTGTTTGATGAGGATTACTTCATTTAATAATAATTCATTTATATATACTAATAGTAGAAGCTAAAGCAAAATTAGCTTCTACTATTATCAATTTCTTTCTTTATTAACAGGAGGTATAATATGGCATTTTGTAGTTTTAAACTTGAGGATTTCACAAGGAGAATCAGTAGTGACAAATTCGAACTTGGTAGAGAGTATGCGATGACACTAGCTCCAGGATTTAACATGGATAGTCGTATAAGCTGGTTCAGGGCATTTGAGTTTACCAATAAAGGTAATAAGATCGCATCAGATGATGCAAAAATGTTTTCTAATCCAGAATTTGGATCCTCACAGGCTATATGTAAACAGTCGTATGACATAGTGCATAAGGAAAAGTTTACTATAGTATATTTTAAATTCGTACCGAAAAATA
>Ga0326512_10000050_pt1 | contig 100726 bp, 136 predicted proteins | sample 1_2617_0518_D_FD_203652 | JGI IMG/M metagenome (GOLD analysis project Ga0326512, IMG submission 203652) | Bovine rumen microbial communities from UC Davis, California, United States - 1_2617_0518 | ecosystem: Host-associated > Mammals > Digestive system > Stomach > Rumen | place: USA...
GCGTATTATTAAAATATTGTTCATGTTTTTCTTTGAAACTTGTACCAGTTAGTTTTTCATATGCTGCATTTAATTCTTTATACTTTTTAGAAGCAATTAATCTATCACGTTTTGCTGCATATATATTACCTAACAAAATATTTGATAAACGTTCTTGTCTTATCAATTTTTCAGCAATATTTGTTTTATCTGATAAGTATTTAAAATCTTCCTCATATATATGTAATGACCCAACATTCCAATATAAATGCCCGGGAAGAATATCTTTATCTAATTCTGTTATAAGACGATTAACAATTTTTGTAAATACTCCACATTGCCATAAAGAATCCATTGTGTATTCACATACATTATTAGACCTCATATATACAATATAATCAACTCTTTTTTGTTTTTTACGATAAATTACTTGCATTCCTATTGTACAGATTTTATCTCCATTATGATATTTTTCTGGACATAACATTCCAATATAAGCTTGTCTTGTATCTGGGTCTTCTTTAATTGCTTCAACAACTTTATCTATTTGGTCTCCTAATATAGGATCATAATTATCTATATACCACTGTTCATCTGTAACATGATGATCATGGTAAACTATATATCCTGTATTAGATTCAAAATTTGCATTTATAAGTTCAATAAAGCTTTGATTTGTTTTTGTATCAAACTTAAAATCTTTGCTATTATACTTTTCCTTTAATAATTTCTTTATTTCCTTTTCACTTAATACTTTCATAACTTGGTGGTGTCCATACATTTTTATATCCTTCTTCATCTTTTCCATCCCATTCAACCATTTCTGCAACTTCATCATCAGGTTTCATAAACTTTTCTGCCCATTCTTTAGTATCATACCAAACAATTGGCCTTGCTCCAAATTTGCCAATATATCTATTTATAAATTTCCATTCACCATCTTCAAATATTTGGTTTGTATATTGTCTTTTATAAAAAGAATATTCGTTATCCCTATATACTAATCTTCTCATTTCATTTCATCCCAATTTATTTCTATCTCTTGAAAATTACTATGTCCGTCTTCATTATAAAGAGCAGTAATTCCATAAATATTTACATTGATTTCAAATATTTGTTTATCCCCAATTCTTTGACGAATTTGCTCTTCTATTGATGGGTCAAGATACACGTTTATCATAATCAGTTTTATTATCTTTATTTTTACCTACATGATATCCATCACAAAACAAGCATTTATAATATGAAAAATGAGTATTATATTTTTCACTCATTTTTTCTGCCGACTTACGAGCAGTCTCAACAGTATTATACATTACTTTAAGTTTGCCTGTATGTTGGTTTATGTGACTGTTTAATGAAAAAGCTCCCCAAGCATTTCTTGTTATAAAGAAATTTGTTATAACTCTTCTTCGTTTAACTTGGTCAATAAACCATATCTTAAAGTTTCTCCATTTTATTTTATCTAAATTTAATATCATTTGTATGCCTTTCTTAATTCTTCTATTTCTAATTCCATTTGTTTGAACTCAAATGAATTATCTTGATCCCAATAAAACTTATGAATAAACAATTTACTTTTCTTTTCAAAGTTTTCAGTATAATTACAATATGAAATAACCATCGTACACTTTTGGTCTTTTCTTGTTTCAATTTCATATCGTACATTCATATCAACTTCTCCTAAATACTTCAATTGTAATTCTTGAAGTTTCTTTAATGTTTCTTCTTTACTTAATTTCATTCTACAATTTCAGTTTCATATATTTCCCAGTTTCTATCCGGAAATTGTTCCTTTGCATCTTCCATTACCTTTTCAGCAGAATCATATCTAAGATATGTTACATTATCGTAATCGTACCAGCCACACCATTCAGGAGCTCCCCAACAGTCATGCCCATATTCTCCATAATGTATTTTATATGCTATCATTATTCTTCTTTGAAATTTTTATAAAAGTCTTCCCTTGTTCTTGCAAAATATTCTCCATCTGGATTATGATATTCTGTCTTATATAAAATAAGTCCACGTCTCCATGTTCCATTATCTTTGAACATAAAATTATCTGTTAATAATGAATATGGATTTCCTGTTTTTGTGTGTATATATCTTTTCATAATTTTATTGATACATTATAATTATCCGGTTCTTCTTTAATCCAAACTTTACCAATAATACCACCTCTATTGATAATATTTAAAATATCATTTTTAAATCTTTCTTCATCATCATATTCTTCCACAAAATTCCAACAACCTATTTTCCAAGGTTCTTCAATACAATTCCAAAATTCACAATTATTATTAAATTTATTATGAATATCCTGGTCTTCAAGCCACCATTTTTCAATACAATATATCTTCTTCATATTACTTCTTTATGTAATCTTCTATATTTGGATATTTATTTTTAATTTCATTATATTTTTGAATATCAATTTGGTCTTCATCAATATAATATCTTACTAAAAATTCAATCATTAATGGCCATGCAACTTCTTTTGCTGATGGACGAGGTGCACCAGTTGTTCCTAATGCTCTTAAATTAAAGAAATGACACCAATCAGATGCAAATGCAGTATGTACTGAACAAGTCTTTGTATCAAGAGGAAGTATTAAGCTACCTTTCTGTGCAGTCCAATTCTTTTCTCCAAATTGAGTTGTATTCATCATATAAGCATATTCACATGCCATATTAGCAAATAACCAGTAATCAACTTGCTCCATCGCTGGATAATCAGTGCCTTTAGATATCATATCACACATATCCTTAAATGACATGTGATCACGATTACTATGTATTATTTCTTTTTCGTCATCAGTAAACCAGATTGGTTCAATAATATTTAATTCAGCTCCAAATTTTTCTTTTGAATAATTACAATAACGAGTTGATTCTTCACCTATTGATTGAACACGGTGTCTATTAATATCTCGAGCAACAGCAAGATGGTATGTAAATCTTACAGTATATCGTTTTTCATGTTCTTCAGATGGTTCGGTCATCCACTGTAAAACTGAATCTTTTAATGATTCTTTTTCAATATGAAAATTGTTAAGCCAATATTTAGAAAGTAATTTATCTCTATTTTCATAAATCACTCTCCAATTTGTTGTAATAAAATAGAAATGGGCAGATGCTTGTGTTTGCATTCCGTAGCCTTTAATTTCAACATCAACTGTTTCATTGATGGTCTTTTCTTTAACTACTGAATACTTATTTCGTGAAAAGAAGCTTACAATATCATGTTTCCACATATATTGTGGATCACTTATTGGTGTTCCTAACGGTATTGTTAAATAAACTGTTCCATGTTCAAGCATTGCACCATGTTCTGCTTCTTCAAGCATTTTGACAAACTTTTCATATGATGTATCAGTTATCTTATCTTCAGATTTATAACAAGTTCGTCCACAAAGTTCGATATGCTTAAACATATCTTCAAGTAATGTTTCTTTATTATATTGTTGTTCTAATATTTCAAATTTTGGGGTTATTATATTCATTAACTGAACTTATATTTTTGTGCTCTCATAATAAACCAAAACTTTTTAGATTCATTTAATTTTGGTTTTATAGGTTGGAATTTCCACCATTCATTAAGATCATACCATACAACACTAGATTGTAGAACATCTTCGATTATGATTGTTCTACCACCTAATGTGTATCGTTTGTTCTTATATATATTGAATGGATTAATCATTAAGCGAATTCCAATGAATTTCTGTAATCATCTTCATACTTACTATGTTTTAATTCATAAGCAAAAGATGCATTAAATGCAAACTTCCACCAATTAACAGTAATGAAATGAGATTCACCTTCTGTTACAATTGTTTGTAAATATACTTGACGAAATAAATCTTGATGTCTAATTACTACGTCATTACCTTCAAATGTATAAACTTTATACCTATCAATTAATGGAAAAATCATATTAAATTATTTTAATCGTTAAACTTATATTTACTTAAAATTTTTGTTTCCTTTTCAACTAAATTTTTTGCTCGTTCTATTCTACGTTCTCTATAACCTATAAGTCCTTTAAGCCATTGTTCAGCAGCTTCTTTACATGAAAAATAAACTCCTTCATGTGAACTTGCACCATCATGCCAAGTACAATATACCTTTACTGGTTCTTTACCATTTACACAATAAATTAATAAATATTTATATGTGTGTTTATTTTCCCACCCACGATATTTTTGTACTTCTTCTTTAATATCCCAATCTGTTCTTTCAACTGTTCGTGGTTTCATTGTACAGTGATCATAATAATAAATTATATCACCAGGTTGTAAATCTTTAAATTGTTTCATTAGAATATATCTGCTAAATTTTCTTCTTGTGTTTGCACTTCTTGTTGTACTTTCTCTTCTTTCTTTTCCTCTTTCTTTTGAGATTCTAGAATCATATGTTTTTCAATTGCAAATTTATAGAAAACATTCATCATATTTTCATCATAAGGCATTGCTCCTTGATGTATTTGATAATTCATGTTAACCTCAGGAATAATATGATCCGGTAAATTTACAATCATTACAACTATATCTTCAGGTTTTGTATCTTCAGGTACATATCCTGACTTAATTAATGCTTGCTTATAAAAATATAATTGCAATGTATAACGATACCAATTCAATTGAGGATATTTAAACATAGGACCTAACATTTTCTTTGTCCATTTTGTTGCAACTTTATCAATTGTTCCTGATGACTTCCAATCAATTAATATATACTTACCTGTACGTTTATTTCTAAATAAAGCATCAAAACGTCCATATACATACATATCTTCTTTTGTCATCGGATCTTTAACCTTAAGATAAAGATACTTTTCTCTATCAATAAATTCAGTATCTCCTGACTTACTTAATACAGAATAGAAATTATCAAAAGCATCACAATGAGCTTTAAGTCTTTCATCAAAATCATATCCATTATCAAGTTTGAATAATCGTAGATCATTTTCATTACCTGTTAATATACATCCAATATAATCATCAAGTAACGATCCATAATGAGTTGATGTTGCACCTTTTGCTGACCATGCATCACGAATCTGTTCAGCTGTCATATGATAATATTCTGACTCAGGATTATCAAAATATTTTGCAGATGTATTTTCAGATACAGTTTCAGCATCAAATGGTGTTTCTAACATATCAAGTAAATTTGAAATACTTACTTTTCTTAAATTTTTATCTACATCTAAATTTGAAAAATCTATCATATAAACCTCATATAAATATATTACAATATAGAATTTTTGAAATAAAAATTAAAATATTAAAGGATGTTAAAATCTTAATTATATTTGAATTTTAAAATATATTTTCTATATTATATTTGTAAATAATTAATGAATATGAAAGGTTTAATTACTCCACTGTTTGAAAATTGGTTTAAAAAGATTGACAATACGATGGTTCTTTACTGTGTAGTCAATATGTTTGAGGCTTTTTTCTGGTGTTTTGTGGTTGCTTTCATTGTTTCAGGTGAATTTCTAAAATATATTTAATATGAGATTTGGAAAAAAGAAAACAGAAGCTATTGAAGAGTTAAAGAAGAAATATGTCTCACATGGCATGTGGTCAACAGGTTATCAGCTTGATGACATTACTAAAGGTATTGCAGAAGCACTTGGAAAAACTATAGTTCATATTAATGTTCCTTATTCAAATTTCAATTGCCATGGTGAAGCAGTTAAAGTAGCAAAAGATGTAAAAGGACTAATGCCATTTTCAACTGCTCGAGTTTCTTTTGATGAAGTTACAACATTGTTTTATGGAGATAATCATATCACTCGTGGCAATTATCTTCCTTTCTTAGCAGATGTTGATTGTTTCTATATTAAGAATATTGATACGACAGGAAATCTTTGGGTTACTGTTGATTTGAAGAAAGGTCCAAGTTGGAGATCTTATCTTTAAATTTTCATAATATATTTGAAATTTAAAAATTAAATACTATATTATATTTGTAATTATTAATTAAACAATAAAAAATATGATAAACGAAATTTGGAAACCCATTTCTAAGGATTTGTATTACATGGATTCACTTATTGGTGATTATGAAGTTTCAAATAAGGGACGTATTCGTAATGCAAAGACAGGTAAGTTTATTCATCCATTTAAGACACAGGACAAGAAACGTTTGAAGTGGACAAATCACAAGACACTTAAAACTTGGAACAGTACACTGCAGTTCTTGGTTGACCACACTGTTTATCAGACATTTGTTGGTGACTGTTATGGAAAGGTAATTTATCATCGTGATGGTGATAATTTCAATAATGCAGTTGATAACCTTTATATTAAGTAATATGACTAATCAAGATATAATTAATGTATGTGAATCTGCCCGTTACCATCTCATTTGTATATCAACTGAGATGGATAATTTTATTAAAAACAATTATTCAGATGGCAACAGTGAGGGTAAATTTTATAAAGTTTATCGGGAAGGTAATGATGCAAAATACGGTCATTATATGATTAATCCTCATACAATGAAACGTCGTAGTTCAACATTTGATGAGTTCTATGGTGGTGGCATTGTAGATTAATTTCATATTCTATTTAAATATTTTTTTGTGAATACTATATAATAACTGATAATATTAAATAACATATATAATAAGTTAAACATTTTAAAATTGTAAGAAATGGTTACACATTATAATCCAAATCCTACTTGTAAATTTTTCAAGTCAGGTAAACCAAAAAATTGGTATATTGATGATTCTGCGGTTCGTGCAATTGCAAAGGTATTTGATACAACTTGGGAAACTGCGTATGATATGTTATGTAAAGCAGGTTTAGCTTTGCACGATATACCAACTTCAAAGCAAGCAATTAATTATATTCTTGAAAAGAATGGTTTTGAATTTGTTACTTTAGGTAAGCCAAAGAAAGGTGAGTCTCGTCCATCAGTTAAAGAATTTACTGAGGAACTTGGAGCAAATAGCCCAATGTATGTATTGAACTTGGCTGATTATTTTGTAACAGTAATCAACGGGGAGATCTTTGATGTTTCAGAGGATTGTTTGAAACCTTCTGTTTATTCATATTGGGTAAAGAAATAATTAAATTAGATTTCAGAAAAGTTCTATATTAATATAATTTACATCAGAATGTAAATGAATGATGTATAAAAAATATATATAGAACTCCATGAAAGAAACTTTAGTTATTAATTTAATAGGTGGTCCTTGCAGTGGCAAGTCGACTGTTGCAGCTGAATTATTTGCAAGACTCAAAAAAATGGGTATAAAAACAGAACTTGTTTCTGAATATATTAAAGATAGAATTTATGAAGAAAACAAGACAATGCCGAATAATCAGATTGCAATATTTGGAATGGAACATTATAATATTTCCAACAAGTTAGGAAAAGTTGAAGTAATAGTTCATGATGGATCATTTATTAATAACATCCTATATAAAAAAGAAGATAACCAAGAATTTGATAATTTAATTGTAAGTGAATATCATAAATTCAATAATTTAGATTTCTTTATTAAAAGAGGTAATATTGAATTTGAAGACTACGGACGAATACATAATTATGAGCAATCACTTGAATTAGATGAAAAAATAAAACAATTGTATAACAATTGTGGAGCTAACTTTATTGAGGTTGAATCTCGAGATGCAGTAGATAAAATTATTCCAATTGTTTTAAAAAAGTTAAACAAATGATTTGTACAAGAATAAACGATAAAAACTTAACAAGATACAATTATAAGTTTATTCCTGAAACTGATAAGGTTGAAGTATCTAATAAAGATTTTTATGATGTAATATCTTATGATGATTGGAGAAAAGAATATTACATTGTTGATAAATGGGGAAGTGTAGAATAAAATGAAAAAAGAAAAAATAAATGGACTTGAACACGGATATACTGATGAGGAAATACAAAACATCAGAGAAAATTTCCGTAAAGCATTTGGTGTTCCTTATGGATTGATGTATGGACACGTAAAGGAATTATGCTCCAAGAAAGAGTCCGTTATGAAAAAATTCATTAAGGTAGGCGATAATTTTTATCATTTCATGTTCAAGAAACAAGCAAATGATTTGGGTCTTAAAGAAGGATATGTAAAGATATTGATAACTTATCGTCGTGCTGATGTAATATTTTTCACTTATCCTGATTCTATTAATCCAAGAAAGGAATATCATTTTGATTTAGGATCTGAGTTCTGCGAAAAATTGATTCCTTTTAAAATTCATTATGATAGACTATCAATAAAATCAAAGAATAGATTCTTAGTTCAATTAGATTTTTCTCCAAGACTTGCGGGTAAACATATTGAAGTATTTGATGAGAATAACATTAGATTGCCTGATATTGTAATTGGAGATGATGGCAAAGAAATAAAAGACGATATATAAAATGGCTACAGGAAATACTTTAATGGTCCGCGATATGTTAGGAAGAACATATTTTTCCAACAATAATAATGGTGGAGGGCTTGAGCCGAAACCCTGGTGGATTATTGCATTCCTAATTGGCTTTATAATATTTGAATATATTAAGTGGACATTCTTTAGATGAGAAATTTTGAATTTTTTCCGTTTGTTGTAGATAAGCACAACAATGTTTGGAAGTACGTAAAAGCTAAAGATCATTTCATCAAGGTAACTCCGTGGGAACCTGGTGAAGATCGTCGAGTTAATCGTTTTGAAATTGAAAAGCTTATCATTAAAAATGAATTAACTCAAATGAAAAACAAACCAGCAGTTCATGAAATTATCAATAGTCGCTGGGATAATATTTATTATGAATGGGAGTACATGGGTGTTAAATATACAGTAGAAGACTGTAAACATTCATTACCAATTGGAAGAGCACCAGTTCACCCATTTGAACATAAATATAAAGATGCAAGTGGTAAAGAACATACATGGATTGAAAAAGGTTGGCGTATTGGTTTTAACAATGGTAAAATTGTGTGGGTTAATTATTATCATTATGCTCCAAGAATTGTAATATCACCATTTGAAAATATTGATAAAGAACCACATGATAATTTCAGTTGGACAACTGATAAACATGTAAGACCAATTTATTCGCATAAAATAGGAGATTTAATTTAAACATTAACTTTTAATATAAATAATTTATGGAAAAGATTACTCGTGCAAATCTGCTTAAGCAACTTGATGCAGTAAATGAGAAAATTACAAGTCTCGAGTCAAAGGTTTACAATTATGCAACAAACAAGGCATGGCCTGGATGTTTAGTTATTAACAAGATTGAAAATGTTAAGCAACTTATTTCAACTTGGGAGACTATTCATACTGCAACAAAGACAAGCCATGATGCAATTGCTGCACTTGGATTGGATAAGTTAGGACTTGTAAATGAAAATGATGAGAAGTTCAATGGATTTACTCTTAAGGAGTGGGAAGATGACTTGAAGCTTTGTGCACAAAAGTTTGCTGATGCAGTAACACTTGAGAACCTTAGAAAGGCTAAGAAGATTCTTGAAAAGAACATGAGTGAGGATGATAAGTTTGCTGCAGATATGAATGCTGTTGCAGATCTTATTAAGTAAACAATTATTAATTTAATAGGTGCTAACATATGTTAGCACCATTTTCTTTTATTATGAACGACAGATATATAATTAAGTGTATTGCCATTAAGAATATTAAGTCAGACAAACTTAATGAAGAATGGATGATTACTGAAGGCAATGAATATTGGTATAATCCTGAAGCATCAACATTTAGTTGTGTACATGATTATGATTTAGTTAAGAAATTTTTTCCATATAAGCAATTTCCAAGTTCAATTATTCCTGTTACAAAAATTCAGAATAATGCAAAAATATTCAAGAAACTTGCAACAGCAAAAGATCACACAAAAATAGTTGAAAATACTGGATATTTCAAATGTGAAATTTATAGAGTTATAACAACTATAGAGAAATTATAATGAAAGAAATAATTAAGAGAAAATTAATAAGAATACGTCATTATAAGTATCATAATAAACCTATCAATTTCAAAAATGGTAAACCTTGTGTATGGGAAACTGCATGGGATGACACATATTTACAAACATTTTATTATAATGATAACAATGAATTAATTGTTGAACATGATTTGGATTATACAAAAGCAGCAATGTTTGAACATGACAATGATGTAATGAAATATAATGGAGTTAATTATGATATTGATGATATTGTAAAATTGCTTGAAAATAATTTAAAACCCAAAAAAGATTATTATATTAAAGCAGTAAATTGTGAAACTAAAATAGGATAAAAATCATATATTATTTATTTCATTTAATTCATAAAAATTAAATTATATTTGAAATTTTGATTAAAGATACTATATTATATTTGTAATCAAAATAAAATAAATATGACAGCAAAAGACATCAAACTTATCGAGAAAGCAAAAAATGATTTTTGGGAAAACATCAAGCCCGAAGAGGCCGACACTGAAGAGACTCGTGAAATTCTCGATGAAATTCGTGCTGATGGCTACCACATGGAGGAAGCAATTTATGGAATGATTTAATTATACAATACAATATGACAAAGAAAGAAAAGCTTGAACTTTATTACAGAGCTAAGGAAGCTTATTATAATGGTCAGGAAATTATGACTGACTTTGAATTTGATGCACTTGAAAAGGAACTTGGACTTGAGAATAAGGCTCAGATCGGTGCTCGTCATAATCCTTCTTATACAGTTGTTCATCCTTTCATTATGGGTTCACTTTCAAAAGTACAAATTCATAAGGATAAGGAAGGTAACATTGATTGGAAGAAATATTTTACTGAGGCTGCAAAATATTTTGGTCGCCATGAGGTTATCGTAACTCCTAAGTTTGACGGTTGTTCATTCGAATGTGAGTGCAAAGATGGTAAGATGCTTCAGATTTCATCTCGTGGCGATGGTGAAACTGGTAAGGATTTGACAAAGATCCTTTGTGATTTCATTCCTAAGTCGCTTATTGAAATGAGTGGGTGGAATGTTTTCCGTGGAGAGGTTCTTGTCAGCAAAAAGGTTTATGAAGAGAAATATGCTGAGCAGTTTACAAATCCTCGTTCATTTGTATCGGGAGTTCTGAACCGCGATTATTCAGAAGATCCTGAATATCTTGCAATGAGAAATGATTTGTCAATTGTTATTTATGATTGGCGTCAAATCAGTAACGGTATTGTTAAGGACCGTGAGTGGACTAAACTTAATGTCCTGATGTCTGAAGCTGATTATCATTTGGGTGTTACTCCACAATTCTTCAAGACTCGTTATATTTTGAATGAAAATGACTTTGCTGATGTATATGCAGAGTTTGCTGAATACCGTCACAATTGCCCATTTGCTTTGGATGGCATTGTTATTAAGCCAACTGAAGATTTCCGAATTAATAATACAACTGAACATCGTCCATCTGACTGTGTTGCAATTAAGTTCATTCCAATGCTTGAAGAGACTGAGGTTGTAAACATTACATGGAATCTTGGAAAAACTGGAGAATATACTCCAATTATTTGGGTTAACCCAGTCAATATGGATGGTCGAGATGTTCAGAAATGTTCTGGTCACAATTATGGATATCTAAAGTCAAAGGGTGTAACAATTGGCTCAAAGGTTATTATGTCGCTTGCTGGTGATATTATTCCTTTCCTTTATAAGGTTACTCAGACAAATGATGGAGAAATTCCAATGCCTGAGGGAGAAACTCTTATTGATGATATTCATTTGATGGCTGTTCTTAATGAAAAGGATCATGCAAAACTAAAGTTTATCTATTCAGCAAATAGTTTGAATATTCCTAATATTGGTGGTGAAACTGCTAAGAAGATTTTTGATTATATTTCTTCAGTAGATCCGACAACTGCTGATTTCTTCGATGAGGCTGAGCCAACATTGAAATACAATATTTTGGAATGTACTCCTGAGGAGATTTATTTTGGTGCAGGAGCTGGTAAGAATGGTTCAAATGCAAAGAAAGCTTTTGAGGAAGTTCTGAAGCAGTTGAGTTTGACCGATATTATCAAATCTTGTTCATTCAAACTCTGTGGTTCAAAGGTTGCTGAACAGTGCGCTAGTTATATTCTTACTGGAGATGCTGATTTTGAACACCTTGCAACAGAAGGTTATCAGTGGGTAAAGAACGAAAATTCAAATGAGCGTAAGGAGATTAATGAAATTTTGAATAAGATCGGAATGACAATTGATGACTTCAAAGTTGTTCACGAAGCAATTAAGAAAACTACTTCAAATCAGATTCCTGTTATCCTAACAGGTGAGCCTAATGATTATAAGTCAAAGGGTGAGTTCCTTGCTTGTCACCCTGAATATCGTCAGACAGGTTCTTGGAAGGAGGTACAAATTGTATTTACAAATTCGCTCGAGTCAAATACTGGTAAGATGAAAAAGGCTCGTGAGAAGGGAATTGAACTTCGTTTATATTAATAAAATGAGAGAAGCAATATTTAAAACAAAAATGTCACGTGAAGAACTTCACGAATATTGGAAAAACTGGGCAAATGTATTTATTCCTGAGAATACTTGGGATAATGTATATTTGTTAAACTCAAATATTTATATATCTGTTTGTAAAATGGATAAGACCATTATACGAGTTTATGGTCATAATCATATTCAACTTGGAATATTTGAACCAGATAATGGTTGTATTTGGGGAGATCATGGGATTTATGCATATTATCCAACATTGACATTTTACAATAACTTGAATAGAGTTGGTTGCAATTATGATGTTGGAAAACCTAATAATACACGAGTTGAAATGACTAAACAAGGAATGATTATCAACGAAGAGAATTTGTTAAAGGCAATTCGTGATAGCTTTGATTATATTAAAATTTTCGAAGATAAAGAATAATATGAAAAAGATTTTATTTATTTTAAGTTTAATTTTATTTATTGGGTGTGGTGAAGTTTCAAATGAACCTGTTCAAAAGAAAAATAATCAACCAGGGATTGAATTAATTGACACAACATGTGTTCAATATGATGTTCATATTGGTAATAATGATGTTGACGTTCGAGTAATTCCTGTTACTAAAAATGGTGAAACACACGATTATGTTGTTGCAACAGCAATTTTATATAAAGCTGGTGGTATTTCAATTGAACATTGGGCGGGTTGTAATTGTTTTAAAAATAGATAATAATGGATTACAAAAAGGTACATGATTCATATTTGGATCTTGTAAATAATCATATAGATGAATTAATTAATACTTGTAAGAATAATCATCAAGTAGTTCATCATAATATGAGAGAAAGTTTGATTTATAATTTAATGACTCTTGTGTCTAATCATAAATATACAAAAGATTTATCTGAACTTGAAATGATTGGATTATTACTTGCTGGGTATTGTTATTATATGAATTTTGAAATTAATGAATAATGAAATACATTTATGATTGATTTAATTAAGGAACATAAAGAACTATTTAAAAATCAATTATTAGATTATATTAATGATTCAATTGATACAACAAGAAAACAATTGAAGTCAAGTGTTGAAAGTTGCGATATAAATTATTTCAATGGATCATTAGATACTCTTGCTGAATTAAAAAATTATATTAAAGAAATGTAATGAAAGATTTTACACATAAAGATTGTTGTATCAATTGTGAGAATTTTTGTTTTTGGGACGGTGACTATTGTTGCTTTCCCAATTTCAAGATTCATCAATATAATATAACATATTATCCTGAGTTTGATAGTAAACCTAATAAGGGTTATTTTTCAGATAATAGAATGTTTAGAGATATTGATAATACAATGGTTTTAGGTAAAGATTGTGAAGATTATCACAAATGGGGAACTTATATGTATGTTCCTGATTGTCCTAATGAATATCTCGAAGAATATAAACGATTTAAGGAATGGGACAAATTATGTCATCAACTTGAACAACATGTTTCAGATCCATCAGGATATTATGAGAAAATAACAAAACCAATTTATTTCAACAAATACACAAGATAATATGAAAATAACATATAAAGTCGAAGGTGTTATTGAAATGACACTTGATAAAGAAGATTCAATTGAATATAATAATTCATCAGATAAAGATGCATTTGTTAAACAATATTTTATAAATGCATTAGATGGATGTTCATCTGCTGGTGAAAATGAATTAGATTTTAATGTTAATTTTAACGGACTCCGTATTAAAGAAATAATATGATAACATTAAGAAAAAGATTATCGGTTCATGATAGAGTAGGAAAAGTTACTGTTATTGATATGCTTAACGATCCTGCTGGTAATAATATTCCATATTATCTTATAAAAGTATTTGGAAAAAATAGATATTTATATATATGTCAGCAATGTGAATCATTAAATCAATATTGGGTCGTCGTTGATGAAGACAGAGCAGATTATTGGATTTATAAATCATTTTTGGATATTAGAGATGATTATAAAACTTTTGCAATGTTTACAAAACGAGACAGAAGTTCATTCAAATATTGGTTTGCTCATTGGTGCGGATTTCAATTAACTGCTCTTAATCTTGGTATTTGGAAACCTAAGTATTTATTACATGATATTGAAAAACCATGGCTTAAATTGTTATGGAGAGGTGATTATAAAAGAGTACAAAAATGGCATCGTACACACAATAGACATCATCTTGAATACGGATTAGAACATGGTTGGGATGCTATTGACTGGGAAGCATTAATGATTGATTGGGAATGCTGTGGCTTGTCAAAACAAGAAGCACAACTTGATGCTCGTGAAACTCTTGAATATGAGATTCAGAGAGAAAAATGGAAACCTTATGCAAATGAAATTTCATCTCATTTGGAAAAGTATTTGAATTTATATAATATGTAATTATGGTTAAGATACTTCCTTGGATAACATTATGCAGTAAATGTAATGTACGTCTTGAATATAATAAAGAAGATGTATTTGATGAAGATCACACATATTCTATAGATGGTATAAATATAAAACACAATATATGTCATTATATTATTTGTCCTAATTGTGGAGATAAAGTATATATTGATTAATTTTATATTATATTTGAATTTTACAATATAAATACTATATTAATATTGTAATTAAACAAATAGATATGCTTACAATAATTGGACTTATAATTTTAGGATTAATTATTTTTGTAGGAGCGGGAATATTCGGGTGGATTCTTGAATTACTTGGATATGTATTTGAGTTCCTATGGGAAGGTTTTACTAAAAGTTTAGGCTGTCTATTTTGGGTATTCATTATTTTTTGTATATTAGTAGTTTTGTGTTGTTAAATGGAAAAGGTTGCATTTTTGAAATTGAAGAACAGTTCATTACAGGATTATGATAAAATTTGTATTGAAGATGTTCATAGTATGATTCCCGTAGTTGATAAAAAAGGTAAAGCACACCTTTTGATTAATTTCTATGATTGGGAATATTGCATGGATGCATCAACGTTTTGTGATGAAATTGAAGAAGTTATTATTGAGGAATATGAAGACAAATCTAAGTAAACAAACAAAATACTTTAGAAGAATTTATAATCATGAATTATTGAAATTTGAATTAGAAGAAATTCCTTTAAATCGTGATAATTGGTATTATGTTCAACTTGATGCATCAGTTAGAACAGTGTTTCTTAAATATAATTGTCCTCTTCCAAAGTATGGAATTATTGAAGAATTGACACATTATACAATTATCAATTTAGTTAGAGATAATGTTAAAAGTGAAAAGGATTTGTTGCATTGGTATAAAAATCGAAGTAACATTCAATCTGATTTAGATATACAAGCAAAATGTAATTCAAATGATATTGAGGAAAATGAAAATTGGATAAAGTACGAATTTAAAATTATATAATATGAATAAGTCAAAAGCAATTTCAGAGATTTTTAATGTTGTTTTAACAAAGGGTATTGAAACATCAAAGAGTGATATCTTAGGAGAAGATATTGATGATAAAGTATACACCAAACGTATCAATATCAATAAAGATTATGAGTTCAAGAATGGTGTTGACATGGTTGAAGTTGTAAGTGTTTCATTGACTTGTGAAAATGAAAATATGACTGGTGCAGCTCCTCGTAAAATTCGTATTAACATGAAGAATAGAAACGGTTCTTGGGTTAATATTTTCTTGCATGAAGCACCAAATGAATTGATTGATTTTATTTATAAAAATATTTGTTAATCATTAATGCCTAAAAACAAATATAAGAATATTTGGTTTGATGAACATCCTGTAATAAATTATGCTACATTTGAGGCATTTCCAATGATAGTTTTCGGACATAAATGTATTTCTGAGGATTATCAAGATGGAGAAATATGGAGTGACGAAGAATATTGGGGTAGTATATTATATGATTTTGATGATGATAAATATTATCAAGCCCCATGTTATATACAATCTGAAAAGGGATGGGAAGATTTAATTAATAGATGGAAACAAGATCATAAAGATCCATCTGATGGTAATATATCTGAAGATTTTGATTCTGAAGCCGATATTGAAGCAATCAATTTCTATAAGGAATATTTGAAAACTGATAAGAAACAAGATATAGAAGATTATTATAAAAAAGTATATGCAAACAAAGAATGAATTTATACAGGACTTCAAACAGCAAATAATTGATGGTGTACGTCGCAATATGCCAAAAGATTATCGCAATTCACAAGCATATGCTGAACAAAGTTTTGAAACAAAATTTAATCAAGCAGTAAATCATAGTTCGTTTGATTGGGTATTGGAAGAAGTACTTGAACAGTATTACAATCAATTAAGTGAATATGAAAATATTTTAGGATATTAAATGAAGAGAATTGTAATTGGAGACCCACATGGACGTTGGGGATTTGTTAAGCAAATATATGATAAAGAGCAACCAGATGAGGTAATTATATTGGGAGATTATTTTGATTCTTTCGATATTGATGTTTATACACAGAGAGAATCATACGAACATATAATTGAACTTCGTAAGGAACATCTTAAGAAATATCATCGTGGATTTGTAATGCTTATTGGTAATCATGATATGCATTATATGGATGAGAAATTTGGAAGATGCTCAGGTTGGAATGCTTTATCTGCTTCAGTTGCAGGATATCCACTTTGCCGCGACTGGGATAGAGAAATACTTCAAATGTGTTATATTGATGAAGTAAACAAAACAATATATTCACATGCTGGTGTTTCAATGAATTGGTTTACAAAGTGGTGTACTTCATTAGGAAATATCAATACATTAGAAACAAAAGCATTTGCATTTACATATAGAGATGGTGGAGATGCTTACGGTAGTTCAACATACAGTTCTCCACTTTGGTTACGTCCTGAAGGATTACAAAATTCAATGTATGTTGATAATGATGGTATAGTATGGAATCAGATATTTGGGCATACTCAAGTTGATGCACCATTTCATTGGAAAATAAATGATGCTGACTTTTATGGAATTGACTGTATTTGGAAACATTATCTTGTTGAAGAGTTAGATAATAATCGTAAAGTAACAAAAAGATATTTAGGAGATGTAATGTCATGAAAGTAGAATTAAAACAAATTATTGACCAGCTTACTGAAGCATGTGGTCTTAGTGATGGATATAAAGTTTCAGCATTAATTGATGATGAAAATGATAATAAAATTGTCGGGTGGACAATTGTAAAGGTATATGAAGACGGTCGTATTGAACCTATTGATGATATCAAGTTTAATAATATTGATGAATTAATTAATGCATATCTATGAAAATTAAAAAGTCAAGATTCTCTACAATGATAAGTGATTTATATGGTAGAGATAATTATGAAAGAGCTCTTAAAGTAGGGAGAGAATATTGGTGGGACTGGCCTTGGGATACTCCAGTTGGTCGAAAACATGGAGCTGGATGGCATAAGATAAGAATAACATATACTCGTTCACATTGTATGTTTTACATCTTTCCAGATTATCCCGATGTTCCTGAGCAATTTTGTGGATTTGGTAGTTTCTTAGCATCATCATTAGTTCTTGCAGATTTAAATCCTATTATGGATTTGCCTGATATTATGAAAGATGGAATTGATATTGCAGAACAAATGTATTGTTTTGATGACACAAGAACAATTATTCATAATTGGGATAATTCAAGAGAAGGTGAAATTGATGAGAAAAATCTTGTAGATAAAAAACCAGAAATTGTATTTACAATAATGGCAAGTAATATGAAACAAAAAAGCGAAGCATAAGCTTCGCTTTTTCTATGTTAAAATTTTGGAACATTAATCTTAGGCATACTCATATTCGGCATGTTGTGCTTAATTGAGTTCATCATTGAATTAGGATTCATACCCTTCATCATTTGTGCCTGTTGCTTTTCTTGATTTTCGTTCTCTTTTTCTTGTTGTTTTTGAATTGCTTTTATTTCTTCAAGATATATTTCATATTGATAATACGGCATCTGATTAATCTCAGAAGGTTGAATATGATAATCTTTACAAATATATAAAAAGTTCTTCATCATCTGCTCAGTATCAATTCTGAACGGAGCATAAACTAACAATAAATAAGAATCATAAATATCCTGTTCAGCTTTAGATAAAATAGAATATTTATTTCTTTCCGAACTTCTTGAACTTTGACTCGTAAGAGAAGAGTTCTTTGATTGAGTTAGGAAATCGTATGTTAGATGTTACCTCCTCTCCGCAAATAGGACAATTTATAATTAACTTATTTGATGGAGTTACAATAATGTTACGAATAACATCATCCATAAATGAGAACATCTCTTCATCCCAACTCTTATATTTCAAGTTAAGCTCTCTAATTTGACGTGCTGCAATAGTTGCATCTTTTGAAAGTTTTGGAGTCATCCATGCAACAAAACGTAAGAATGTTTGGTCAATCTTGAAATTACGATTTTCTTGAAGACGAGCAATAAGCCATGCTTTAATTGCTGCATCCTTTTCAAGTGTAGGAATATACAATTGAATTGGTTCTTCTCCTTCAATACCAAATTCTGATGGGTCGATATACCAACATCTATTCTCACGATCGTAATACTTCATTACTTCTTCATCAGGGAAGTCATACATTAATGATTGTGAATTTAATTCAAATTCAATTTCATTATCACATTCTGGACAATAATCAGTATACTTAATCTTTCGCTCACCATTACGGAATGTATATTCACGGGTAAGACATAAGAAGAAGAATCTATCCCAGTCTGACAAGTTACCCCAAGGAATTGGTTTACCACCAGGACCTACAATTGCAACACAACTCTTGATAACTTCATTGAAAACTTCATCTACTGAATTTGGATTTTCATCATCAATATTTGACCAGTTACGAATTGCTTCAACAGTTGCAGGACGAATACGGAATGACCAATCTTCAGGATAATATGTTGCTCTCTTACCTAAAAGTGCAATATCAACTGGTAACCATCCTTCACGATATTCAGCATTTTTGATAATGTTTTCACCAATACGTGAAAGACCTTTCTTTTCAATCATTTCTTGGTCTGACTCTTTGTCAGCAAATGGATTATCACCTGGCTTATGATTTAATTTTGTTCCAAGATATCTTGCTGCTTCTGATTTAGGTTGTTCTTCAACTGAAGCAGCTTCCTCTTGTGGAGCTTCTTTTTGTGGTGTTTCTTCTGGAGCTTCAGGAATTTGCTCTGCTAATACCTTCTCCATTAATTCTTCATCACTTACACTCATGTTAAATAAACTCTATATATTTTTTGTATTGTTTCCGATTATATAAAAATATAACTATATATAGAAAAAATAGATTCTTTTAACAAATATTAATAAAAAAATACATAAATTATATTTATTTTCTTATTATTTTTTATATAATATTTGAATTATAAACAAAAATAACTATATTATAATTGTAATTAATTTGGTAATGATTATGAATAAGAAAATGAGTAATTTTGATTTGAAAGTTAAGTTTGACACCGCGTTTGATAAAATCTTTTTCTCAAAAGAGTTTATAAATGCAATGGTAAAGAAATTCGGAATTTGTCCAAACGGAATGACTTTCGATACTCGTTATGATGATGATGTTTCGGAGATTTATTTCGTTCTTGTTTCAAAAAGTTATGGATATGAATATTCTGGAGAGAGGGTTGTTGGAGACTATTCGTTGAATAAGTTTGAGTTCTCAAAAGAGATGTTCGATTTTGCAATTGATTATTTGACAATGAATGATCGTGAGACTTGGGCCGAGATTGTCAATTACGAGTTTGGATATTGAAATTAATATTAAATTAAAAACTTACATATAGCAAAGGGTTGTCGTGAGACAACCCTTTGTTTATTGTTCAAAACTTTCGTTTAACTTTTTACTAATCAATTTACTCTTTCTTATTTTTTCTGCTTCTTGTTTATCATCCCAGTCAGGATCTAATGGCATTTGCTCTTTTAAGAAGTCATCAACAAATTCTTTATCAAATATAAATTTGCCTTCTTCATCTTTTTTAACTTTCAATACTTCGTCTTTTTTGAACTTATCTGAAAGCATACGCTTATATCCTGCAGAGAATGCTATCCAAGCCATATCAATACCTTCTGTTATGATTGGATATTTATTTGAAAGAATTTCAGTAATACATTTATATGCACCTTTATGTCCAGCTTCTAAAACTTTTTCAGGTACTCTTCTTTGTCTATGTTGATTACCTTGTTTTGCAGTTTCAATATTACAGCATACCCAAACTAATGTAATATTATATCCACAAGGTTTTGCATATTTGATAACCTCTAAAACGTCTTCAGGATCATCAGATACCATATCCCATAATATATTAGGTAAGTTCTTTGTATCTGTATTTCTTTGGTCCCAGAAAAGTTTACGTTGTTTTCCCTTCCATCCATGATTTTTAACAGCAGCATGTAACTTGAATGTATCTTCTGCTTTACTCAAATCATAATCATACTTGTCATCAATTTTACCAGCCTTTTGTAATTTGATATACATCTTTTTCATTTCATCAACATCAACAGACTTAAATGAACCAAGTATCTTGTTGTCTTTAATAAAACCTTTACCACTTCCTGGGCCACCAGCAAGTATTACACATTGTCCGTAATTTGATTTTGCACTACCAAAATTAACTGCTTTCTTTTCAAGTATAAAACTTCTTATATCTTTCATTATAAATCAAATATATTCATTTATTGAAAATATACATATTCAAATGTATTTATTAAAAATAATAAAAACTTTCGATACTTTAAGATAATTTTTTCATATATTATTTAATTTTTTAAGATATGTTCTATATTAATATTGTAATAAAATTGAATAATATGGCAAAGAAAAAAGTTAAGTGGTACGAAGTTCGTTATTTTGATAACGGTGTATGGCATCAGGAAATGAGCCCCGGTCGTAGAGAAATGCGCGAGTTACACAAGCATTATCCTGGTTCTTTTTTCCGCGAGTATTATCTTTAACAAATTAAATTATATGAAATACGATTTTGCTGTAGAAAAACAATTTGAAAAGTTTGTAAAAAATACAACCTGTGGTACAGTATTAACTGACGCTCGACTTAAAATTATTAAAAAATATTTTCAATATTGTTATGAAGCTGGACATGCTCAGGGATATGCGGATAGAATTTATGATGAAAATGAAGAGGATTCTGATTTAAATAATTCAGATAATGTTTCTGAGTATTATGATAATGGTTATGATACTCGTACTGCTGAGAAATGGATGGATGATTTATCAAATGGATTAAACGATTAATATGAGTACATTATTTGAAACTTTTTACGATAGTTTTTGTCATGAACTGCATCTCGGAGATCCTGTGTTCATTAAAGTTAAAGGGCACTTTATTTTCGGAGCTGTAGTAAAGTTTGACTATGATAAAAGTGGTAATCAGAAGTTTACTGTTGTTCCTTCTGCAAAATATAAGGGAGCAGGAATTGATGATTTGAAGCGTTCATATAAAGTTTCAGATAGGAATATATTTTTAGCAACTATTAAGAAGAAAGAAAATGAATAGAAAAGAATACAAATTTAATTCGGCACAGGAAGCTCTTGATTGGCTTCGTTCAAATGATGGTTATCTTCTTGATGAATATGGTAATAAATATTTCATTGATAATGACAATGAAAAATTAGGTAAAGAACTTTGGGGTATGAATGATGAGGGTGTTTGGGAAATATACGATATTGTATATTATACTGATGAAGAGTTTCTTGAATATCATGCAGATGATTTTTCAGATTTAGATGGTTGGTTGCATATTTAATGAATATTTTTCATATAATATTTGAAATTTTGAAGATAAGTACTATATTATAATTGTAATCAAAATAAATAAACAATATGAAGAATTTGACAATTCATTTCAAGAACGCTTCTGCAATGTGCCTCTATTCAATGGAAATGGAAGGACAGATTTCGGATGGCAAGTACGAGAACTCCCGTCCATTTAATCATTGGAAGTGGATTGGAGATGTTGAAACAGCAATTGTTGATGGCACAATGGGAATTGCTGCTGTTGCCCATAATTCTCGTTTTTGGGGAGAAGCTAGTTCAAAGAAATATAATCTTCGTGAGTGGAGTGGTTACATTAATAAGTGGCGCAAGAAGAATGATTCTGATTACCTCTGGGCAACTCGAATCATTGCTTTCGGTAAGTTCGGTCGCATTTATTCTGATTTGACTTGGGAGAAACTTCAGTCACTTGGAGAGGTTCGAATCTTCCTCGAGGATCTTCAGGGTTTGATTGAAAAGGGTGAGACTAATCCTGAGAAGTTGTTCAATACAATTACTGATTTTAGAACTTATTCATGGCGCGAGAAATATTATGAACAGTGCAATGAATTTATCACTCTTGATTTTGTAAAGAAGTTCCTTGAGTTGAAATATGATTTGAAGGAAGTCAAGGAGGACGTCAACTCAATGGAAATGTCAATCAATAAGGATATTAATTTTTGGAAATTCTAATATGCATAATAATAATAGTAAAAAGATAACACCGTTATCAAAATTTCCAACAGAGGTAATTTTACATTTCTATCGTAAAAATAGACTTTGTTATACTGACCATTATAAATACGTTGAAAATTATAATCATAAAACCAACAAGAGAGAATTTTGGATTCCTTTTTATGGACCATTTGAAAAAGATGGAGTAATATATAATCATGTATGCTTAGGATATACAAAATCAACAGGTGAGGAATGCCATAAAAAGTTTACAACTGTTAAAAGCAAACAGGATGCTCACTGGGATGAGGATGGATATTATTATGGATATAATGAATGGCAATTTGGGGATGAAATAAATTTTAGATTTGAAGGATTATATTGGGAAGGTAGAATTCAGGATATTAAAAATGAACTTAATAAACGTGAGCATGTAGGTATCTTTAATAATAAAGATTATCGAAAGTGGTTGATTAAGTATAGAAAAGCTAAAAAATGTTAAGACAGAATCTGTAAACACCATATCTTTTTATTAAACATTAAAAAAGGAGGAACATATGTTCCTCCTTAATTTATATAATTACAATTGTTATGGCATTACTAATTCTTCATTAAATGCTCCTTCTGTCCATGTTGATGAAGCTCCAGTTGTCCATGTTTTGAATCCTGCATATGCATCTGCTAATGATTTGTATTCTTTACACCATCTAAATCCAAGTGGTACACAAATCTTTTGTGGAGCTTTACCCATTACTGCTGTTAATTCATATGATGTAACTTCGCCTGCAGCATCTGTTTTTGAAACAATAATAGGAATATCAATTAATGAATTATAAGTATTTGCTGCAACAAAGAAATATTCTGGAACTGATTTAAGCCCGGTATTAACCATCTTACCCATTACTTGACCAACATTAACACCAGCAACTGATACATCTAATGTTCCACCTGCAGCTAATAAAGTAATTTCAGTTTTTCCGCTTTCAAATATCTTTGCGTAGAAAACAACATCATTAAAATCAAAATCCCCTACATTACCTAAATCTTCACAAATAATCATTCCTTCTTCTTTAACTTTATCTGGAGGTGTTTGTCCGTTACCTGGGACAATCTTTATAATCCAATCATTGTATATATAATCTCTGAAGTCCTCTTCATTTGCATTTGCAGGTGCTTGTCTCCATGCTTCATGGTCAAGTCCTACATAATAATTACCATCAATTTCTTCCATTCTCCAGTGATCATATATACGCTCACCACCACTCTGAGAAGTCTTGAAACTCCATTGTGAAGTAGAAGAATTAAACATTAACATACAACCCTGCTCAGTGTTTCCACTATATTTTCCACCATTGAAATTGTTTACTTCATCGTCATAAGATGTATAAATATTTATATAATTACCTCTTTCTTGTGACCATAAATACTCTGTTACTTCATGACCTGCAGGGTCTTTACATGCAAGCTGATTCATTTTCTCACCATTAGGTCCACAATAAACTTGCTGTACAAAGAAGTTTGTCCAATTAACTAAATCTGTATAACTTTCTTTACCTTTTTGATTAAATACTGCTAATACCTTTGCTCTTTCTTCAGTTGTAATATCTGCTGGCTTTGGGTAATCTTTATATCTTCCATCCCAATCGTTAGTTCCCCATTGGTTAGAATTAGGTTGTGCAGAACGTGTTATTGCTCTTGCACTAGAAGTCGGATTTGAAAATCCCCAAGTTTGTGATGGAGAAATTGTACCGAAAGTTTTCTCAAATGCAGCAGCATACTGCATTTCTTTTACTTGTTGTGGAGTATATGATTCTATATCCTTAGTGCAAGATATAAAACCAAATCCCATAACAATTACAAAAACTAATGTAAAGATTAACTTTTTCATGTTACTTTATTAAATTAATTTAAGTTAAAATTTGATTAAAAATAAAATTAAAATTCTTGTTCATATTTTGAAGCCTGAACTATAACAGGCTCACCTTTCTTTTGTGAAGCAGATATAATTTTCTTCTTTTCAAGTTTAACACGGATCTTATGACTGAACATATCATCACCCATTTCTGCATGATTTATTATAAATATTGTTTTGTCATCTCCCATGTTTTCTTGTAAAAGAGATATCATTATATTTCTTGCATTAACATCCATGTTACTAAATAATTCATCTAAGAAGAGAATATTTAAATCAACATTTGCAATAATATTTTGAAGAATACCAAATATAATTGCAAGGTCAAGAGATTTTCTCTGTCCTGTACTTAAATTGTTATAAGAAATTTCTTTATCCCACCCATCAACATAAATATGAGCCTTAAATTCTTGGTCATATTCAATCTTGTAGTTTTGTTCAAGTTTATTAATAAAGAATTGAATTGAACGATTAATATGAGGTATCAATGTCTCAAGAAGATTATATCGAAGTGTCTTGCTAAATAATTCATTCATTTCATTCCATTCAGCAATTTCTAAATCACACTTATCAAGTTGTTCTTTAATCTTCTTAATCTTTTCCTCAAGTTCCTTAATTAATACATCATAATTATCATTCAGTAATTGAACTGAATCATTATAAGATTTAAGCTCAGCATCAATATTTACAATCTTCTGCTTTAGCTCTGTCATATTGTTTTTACAAGTTTCAATATCATTATAATATTTCTTGTCAATATTAATCTTATCTAATTCATATTCTTTTTTCTTCTTATCCCATTCTTTGTAAATTTCAATGTAATTATCATATTTTTGTTTATATTCATCAATATGTGATTGGTCAATTTTTTGTCCACAAGTAGGACAAATACCAGTCTTAAATGTATTATAATGACTTTTTGCTTGTTGACCTAATGTCTTTGCTTCAGTCATCTTATCTTGGCATTCTTTAATCTTTGTATCTACTTCTTGTTTTTCAGTAAAGATTTTATTTTCAAAACCTTCTTTCTTTGTCTTTTCAACGATACCTTGCTCAATATATTCTGCTCTCTTTTTATTAAGAGCATCAACATCAATTGTTTGTGTTAATTCTTTTGTTTGTGATATCTGCTTTTGTTTAAGATGTTCAATTTGTTCAAGATTTTCATCATATACTGATTGTAATCTTATTGCCTCATTTTCTTGTCCTTTACGTTCAATTTTTACTTCATCATTATATTCAGAAAATAATTTAAATCCAAATATATCATCAAGAAATTGTTTAGTTTCACCAACACCCATAGAAGCAAGGCTATTGAATGCATTAAAAGAAATAATACACATCTTTGTTACTGCAAGCTTTGGTATGTCAAATATTTCTTCTTCGAGAATAGCTTGTGTATCTTTTTTATTTGATGCTGATAATGTTTTACCATTAATTTCAACAATAAGTGGTTCACGAATATTTCTTACAATATGAACTTCCTTATCTTTTGATGTTAAATTAATTTCCACCTCACATGCTTTACAGTTCCAAGCAACAAGACCTGGATTTGTCTGTCCTTTTACATTACCATAAAGGCCCCATATAAGTGCTTCACCTATAGAGGTCTTTCCTGACCCAATTGGGCCTGACAACTTGATAAGACCTTTCATCTTATCAAAATCAAAATAATGAGAACCGTAAAGAGATTTAAAATCAGATATCTTTATGTTATGTATTGTCATTATTGTTCTTGTAATTTTTGTTTAATTAAATTGTACTTATCATCCAAATGTTGAGGAATATTCTTTTCAATATAAGTTTCAATATTTGTATTGAATCCTTCTGCTTTCAATGTTTCAGTATTTGTATCATCATCAATAATATGAAGTCTTATATTTGCATTAATATATGTTGTCTTTATTTCTTTAAGATATTCAACATATTTTGCTTTGTTGATATTATTTGATGATATACATAATTGAACATATGAATTATTAAAATATTCTTCTTTTAATTCAAAAATCTGTTCATTGTATGCTCTTTTGAATTGTGGTGTAGTTTCATTTTTAATTTTATCTACAATTTTATAATCTTCCAATATATACAAATATCTGTCTTGATTAACATCATTAAATGTCAATGCAACAGCAGCCCCTATATTATGTAAATTACAAAGAGCATCTTCCACAATAAAATGTATATGACCTGAATAAATAGGTGTACCTTTGAAAGAAGCTATTCTTGCTCCAGGCCATGATGTCAAATCTGTATGACAAAAGATTGCTTTTACTTCATTACCAAAATCATAACCATATAAAAGTTCATCAATATGATCTGTATTTTCGGTCCAATACCATGGAAGCATTAAACAACCATCTTCGGTTATAAAAGGATCACTGTTTACAATTGTAAGATTTTTATGTACTGATAAAAATTCTGGAGTAAACAACATATTATATAAATTATATTCAGCAAACTCTTCAAGTGGAGAATAATAATCGTGGTTACCAGCAATCATAAAAAAATGTACGTCTGGAAATTGAGTTAACATTTGACGTACTTTCTTTTGAAGTTCAATTCCTACTTGTTGATTAATTGAATATCTTATATCATAAATATCTCCTAAAAATATAACTCTTTTAATGTCTTTGTTTTGTATTGTTTCAAAAATTTGTTTATCAAAAAATTCCAATTGAGACTCTAACCATGTTAAGGAATTGTTTTTAATTCCTATATGTAAGTCTCCTACGACTAATGTTCTCACTATTCATAAAAGATATTTTTATTACTTAATGAGATTATTTGTATAAAAATAGTTAATGTTATTCAATTCTTTTAAAAAATTCTGATTTAAATTCATAGATATTTTTTATATATAATTTGAATTTTTTAAGATATGTTCTATATTATATTTGTAATCAAAATAAATTTAATATGAGTTGGCATTTAATTACAATGATTGTTTTTTCCGTTCTGTATCTTGGATGGAAGGTTTATGTATACTCTACAAGTATTGAGTTCAACTATTGGACCAAGAAATATGTTGAACATACAAAGTGGGAGTGGTTTTGGATTAATACCCGCCGTCGTATCAAAGAATGGAAGTTTATAATTAAAGGCTACTGGGGATGGTACAAATTTAAGCATGTTTGGCCAATTGTTATTGCTTGGTTAATTTATGGTGGAATCTTTATTTGGTAATCATGGAAAAATATCGTATTAAGACTTCAGATAATACTTGGGCAGCATTTATTGTTCCTTTGTTTGCATTTTCAGTAATGAATGGTGACTCTGTTGATTATGAACTTCAAGTTCGTAAAGGATTTTGGATTTTCGGACATTGGGAGACAATTCATAAGACGCATTCTTTGGAAGATATTTATATTCATTTGATGAATGATTTTTATAATGTAAAAATTCCTTCTCATTTTGAATGTAAGTACAATAAGAAGCATAAGTGGTTTGATAGATATTGCACATTATGTTTAAGAAAAAATGGAAATTCATATTGTGCTGGTTATGCTACTGACAATGGAAGATATGAAGAATATTGTGTAAGTTATGTTTCTTTTGAAGATGCTCTTTTACAATTAAATAAGAAATTACAAAATTTGAATTACAAACATGATGTTGAATATAAGTTCGTAAAACCATGTTCAACATTTGGAGATACATTTTAATAATTATTAAATTATGGAAGCTAAAAAGAATGTTATTGAAATTGTAAAGAAAGCTACAAATCAGTTTGAATATGATGAACATTATTATTTTACTGAAGTTGTAGTTGTTGAAGGAAAAACAAGTATTCGTTCAACAGGAGATATTTGGAAGGCTACTCGTTTCAATAATATAACAGCAAAAGATGCTGAGGCATGGTGTAATTTTATTAAAGCACATTTCGGTAAGCATTATGAAATAAATATTAAAACTATTTCATTAACATATGATCTTTAATATGGAAGCAAAAGAATTTAGAAACGTATTGTTATTTATGTGTAATCGTTGGTGTAAAGGCGAAAGCAACATAATTTTCAATGGAAGTGATTTTGACCCAGATAATTGGGAATATTCATTAGGATGGCATATTTGGAATAAATGGATAAACTTTTGTGAAACTCATAATGGATCACTTGATTGTATTGCTGCATTTATTCTTGAAGGATTAGATAATGATTGTCTTCAAAAATTAATTAATAGATCACAAGAATATTACAGCAAATAATGAATTATGTTACAGATGAACAAACAACAAATTATTTATCAGTTAGAAAGATTACTTGATAAATTGAATGATTGTAAAATAAAAGGTCCAAAAAGTTATTCTCCTTATTTTACTGAAGCAGAACGTCAAGCATTAGATTATGCAATTAAATTTATGAGGGATGAGAAAAATGATGCATCCAATATTTATAAAATAAAGGATGATTATAATAAAAAATTACAAAGCGAAATACAAGCGCATTGTGATCATACTTGGGGAGAAGAACATTGGACTTGGAGTTGTGGTGGATATCGTAAATGCACTAAATGTGGAAAGATTGAAGATTTTTATGAACGTGATTAAATATGAGTACTATATATAAGATTGCAAAGAAGATACAAAGGGTAATTGATAATTTAATTTATTTCTTTGAAAAATGAGTGGATTAGGAGCAGAAAAAATTATGCAGGAATTAGAAAGTGAATTTACTAAAAACTTTCGAAAAAAGATTGATGAATATTATAAGAAGTCAATTGAAGATTTCCAAAAAAGCGTAGCAGAATATGGTTTAAGAGAATCATTTACTGCTATTAATTGGGGTGACTGGGAAACTGAAAAAATGCTAGCAAAAGCAGTTAAAGAAAAACTTACTGAAGATGGATATTATGTTACTATTCATAGGGAACATTATATAACGATACATTTAGATAGACCTAAATCAAATATATCTTTATGGAAACGATTTATAAATAAGTTTAAATAATATGTTAGTATGGGAAGTACTTTTTGGAGAAAAATGTCCAAATAAATGTGAATACAAAGCAAAAAGAGATATTTGTAATAAATGCAAATATAAACAAGATATATATTGGAATTATGTTATTTGTAAAAATATATGAAAACTTGGAATGATATAAAACTTAATGATTACATATATGTATTAGTATATCATAAAAATGGCTATATTGAAATTAGACGATGTAAAGTTATAAATATAAAAGATTTAACAGATGAATGTATTAAAATAACTTTTAATCATCCTTTGAATAAAGATTTAAGTTTTTTAAAATCAGAAAATCATGAATTTCTACTTATTAAAGATATGAGTGTATCTGAAAATGATTGGCAAATTAAAAAACATAAATATTTATTAATAACAGAATTTAATGAAAATATAATTAAAGAATTTGAAACAATACATGGAATATAAGAAAGAAGAATTATCAAAAAAACTATTAAGCAGATGTCAAGTCTGTGTTAATGGTGGTCAAAACAAATTTCCTGATTGTTTAGATTTTGACCCTACAAAAAATTGTTATTACTTTGATGATATAAATGATGATGATCCTCGAGAAGAAAATTATGATTGTGAGGCATATATGCATGTTGATGATTATAATGAATTGAGAAATTCAATTAAAAAATAATTCATATAATGCAATTTTAGAAAATTAGCATAATTTTTCTAATATTATTTAATTTTTTGAAAACTGTACTATATTATATTTGTAATCAAACAGATATTATATGAAGTATACAGTTTTACAAATTCCGTTTCCACGTACTGAGGCAGAGGAAAAGATTTTCTGTAAATATGCTTATCGGTCGTTAGATAGTATTGATTATGTTCATCCTGAGTATTACGAGAAGACATATGAAGGAAATATTGAGACTGATAAGACTGATGAATATGAAATTCTTGAAGAGATTTTTACTTTACTGAATGTTAATCATCCTGAAGATTATAAAGGACACAGTCTCTCAGTTAGTGATATTGTTGTGTTGAACGGCAAAAAATATTATTGTGATTCTTACGGTTGGGTAGAAAATTAAATATTTGAATTATGTACGCACTTATAAGACGTGAAATGCTAGTTGGAATATTTTCAACAAAAGAACATATGCGGATTGTCATTGAGCAGATCATTAAGGATGAAAAGGAAACAAATGGTACTCCAGTAGGCAATATGAGTTTCCGATATATTAAGTTCAAGCCTAATTGTCCGTGGTTTGAAGGTGCTGATGATATGGAAGCTGGAAAGGCGTTGTTTACGCTTTCAACTATGCATACTGAAAGATTTCCAAATAAAGTAGAAACTGATTGGTCAACTGGTAAAATTATTAAGTTATGAATATAGAATTAGCAAATACACCAACATCAGAAATTCTTGAAGAACTTATTCGTAGAGATAAAAATGGTGATAGTGATTTTCATTTGATGAGTGAGTCTGTTACAAGTTATACTTTTAAGTTTTGGAAATTTCGTTGATATGTATCATTTTGTAAAGATCCGTTTTTGTAGAGAAAACAAATCATATTGGTATTTGAAACCAGAATGTAAACAAGATATTGAAGATCATTTCAATATAATTGTAAATAAAGATATTGCAATGGGTACTTATGAGCGAGTAAATAATGAATATATTTATAAATCATCAGACGGATCTATTAAACGTAATTACCTTAAAAGTTATGAAAGTAATTGGGCTGCATCAGTACAATGGATTAACAATATTTTTGGAGAAGATTGGAATTTTACTGCGCTGAAACTTCGAAGTAAAACATATGATAATCGTATTGAAGATTTTGAAAAAGGACGCAATATGTATTTATCAAATGGTCTTCCAATTTTTATTTGGCCTATTAAAAATGATGGTTATTGTGAAATAATTGAAGAGAAATTTGAAAATGAATTGATATATCCAATTGAAGAACATAAACATTTTGCTGATGTAGTATATAATTGTGATAGATGCTCAAAATGGACAGCAAAAATCGGTAATAGAGAAATTAAAGACAAAGATGGAAATAATTGGTGGTACACAAAACATGAAGCCGAAATTGCTGCAAGATGGTTTTGTAATTATCTTGAATATAGAATAAGAAATGATTATGAAGATTAATATAAATACAGTCAGCCAGGGAGACTATAAAATCTGTACTGATGAGACCTGGACGAAATATCCCCGATACGATCCAAATTGATATTTTAAGTACAGAGTCAGCCAGGGAGACTATAAAAACTTATCTGAAGAGACCTGGACGAAACTTGATTCTTTAAATGCATTTGCTTGTGAAAGTAGATGCATTTTTTATATAAAAAAAACATAATTTTTCTAATAATATTTGAATTTTTAATAAAGATTACTATATTATATTTGTAATCAATAAATAATTAAAGAATATGAATACAGAGAATACAGCTACACCGCGTCAAAGATGGGCATTGTTTTGCATTACTAAGAAAGACTATCGTAATGAAATTCTTTCAAAGGAAGAGGCCGCTCGTTTGATTAAGGAGCTTGGAACTCCTGATTACAAGAAGAAGTCAAACAAGAGCCTTTCCGCTGAGCTCCTTGATTATCTGAAGGAACATTTTGATGAGATGTTTGCTGGAGCTGTTAAGTCGCTTTCAGTCAAATCAATTCTTGAGGATGATGACCACGTTCCTGCTGACAAAAAGAAGCGTTATGCATTCATTGGTTTCGGCTGTGCAATTACATATTTCAAGTACCGCAAGAACAACAAGCGAGCTGAGGAAATTAACAAAGCTCAGTCAAAGTTCCGTTTCGGTGAGATTGAGAAAATGTTCTTGAGTAAGTTTACTGCTAAGGAGCGTAACTATTACAAGAATATCGGTTGTCCACTTGAGGCAATTTGGACTCAGGACCAGAACATGCAGCTGTCCTACTATCATACTGTTCGTGAGTTTGCAAAGTCAAAGGGAATTGAGATGGAAGTTGTTTCTCGTCTTGATTAATCAATTATTAATTATATAAACTATGACAAAGAAAAAGTTCCTTAAGTATTACAATTGCCAAATGGAAGGCAAGTATAATATGATAATGCAAATGAGTGAGGTACTTGTTGAGACTGGTTTGAATTATCATGATTATATTGATATTATAAAGAACTATAATAAGTATTACAACAAATATATTAATAACTGATATGTATAGCACATTTAATTTACAGATAGATGAATTGAAGGTAACTGAGTTTTATCCTTATCCTTCTGTTGTTTTATATACACTTGGAATGTATGATGAGATATGGAGCCCAGGAACTGGAGATAAAAAGATAAAGAATTTGTTTGATAAGGTTCTTGAGAAGGCAAACAAAGATCATAATGCAAATTTCATGGATAACAAAATTGCATTTAAGGTTGTTCATATTCCTACTGGTTGTCAGTTCTATATTGGCTATAAGGACGGTATTTATCGTTTTGGTTTTGGAGTTAAACAAGAGTATGACCGTAAAATAATTCTTTAATATGTTATCAAAAACAAATTCAGTAAAATGCGGACCGTATGTATTTCAGCCGACAAAGTATGATGAAAACGGTGATCTTTATTGTATGATTGTCAAGCGGCATACATATAAGAAATTTGTAAATGATAAATGTAAGTTAACTGGTTTGTATCATTTTGATACAGATTCATTTGATATTATTTATACTACTCCTGATTTTCTTAATCATGATCATACAAAGATGTTAAGGTGGTTTTTGAAACAATATGACTGGAATGGAAACAACATTAAATTTAATTCATAGTAATTTATATTACACAGTATTGATGCCTGCATTGGTGTCAATATTGTGTGTTGTTACAAATCGTTTAAATGGACGTACTGAAGATGCTTGTCCAACATGGAAAGATAAATTGAATATGTTTGGTATTTATTTTGTTTGTTGGTTTATCAATATGTTTTTTATTTGGTTTTTAATGTTAGCAAATGAAACTTGGCTTGCAGAACATTGGGGTGTAAAATTATAAATAATATATTGGTATTTACTATATTGTAATAAATATATTGTTACAATGTATGTTAGCAAAACCATTAAATACAGAATATATTGATAATGAAGTTAAGAAATATTTAAAAGATAATTTAAAAATAGAAGTTGAATATAGTTCTCCTATAGGTTTAAGTGATGGCAAAATAAAAGTAATTCTTAAACTTGAAGGAGAAATTATAGATTCTAATGAACAGAAAATATTTAAAACATTCTTTTGATTATGCGTGAATTTTTTGAACTTGTAAATGAGTATCCTTGGACTACATTCTTTTTGGTTTGTGGTCTTTGTTGGATATTAGGGGCAATGGGTGAAGCAATACATGGACCAAAGAAAACAATAATTATTAATACTGATAAAAAAGAAAAGGAAGAATATGAAGTTTGAACGTACTTGTGTCTGTACTGAAGACTATGAAATTGAAGATTTGATATTTCATAAAGGAAGAGAATATCAAGTAGATATTTTCCCACTCTATTATCAAGTATATCAAAATGGAGGATGGGATGATTATATTTATATGCAAGAAGAAGATTTTGATAAAAACTTTAAACTTATTGACTAATGATTAACGATATTGAAGTATTAAATGAAATTATAGAGATTCGTAAAAAGACAGAATTTCTAAAACATCCTTTGATTAATGATTTTTGTGGCTCACATTTTTGGGGTGATATTGACGAACGATTAGAAAAAATTGAAAAGGATATTGAAAACAACTTAAAACTATTTGGCATTATTAAAGATGAATAAGGAATATGTAGATAATGATGTATTCAGATTTAGAATATCATTAAAAAGTGAATTAGAATTAGATGATATAACTGTTTATACAAAACCATTTCCTGATTTACCATTATTAGGAAAAGAGGCTTCTGAAGAAGATTGGTATAAAGAATACAATAAACAAGAAGATTTAGTTCAAGAGAAATATTTTACACAACAGAAAATTGATGAATTAAAACTTAAGTTAATTCAAAAAATACAAGAATGCAAAAACCCATTTAATATTTGTTGTGTAGATAGAGATGGTGGTTATAATGTAACTGAAGACCAACTTTTTAATTTAGATTAACTATGGAACACGCAGTTTGTTTTTTATATAAAATTGGAGAAGATGTTTGGTATATTCATAAAACAAAACAAACACCTAAGCATGGTCATATTAGTGAAATAAAGATTCATATAACAAATATGGGTCCAAGTGATTATATGAGTCCTACAATTGAATATCTTATATGTGGTAATTGGTATAAAGAAAACGAATTATGGGATAATAAAGAAAATTTCAAAGCTTGGTATAATAACAAGTTTTGTCGTACACAAGAATTAAAATTTGAAAATGATAATGCAATTTGGTTTGAAAATGCTAAAGTTGATGATGAAATAAAAGTTAAAGTTTTGTCATTAATTGAAAGAACAAATAATGGGCATCCTTGGAAAAAAATGCAAATTGTAGAAATATTTTATTTCAATAAAGAAGGAAAACCAAGATTTAGATATGTTCCATTAGATGATATTATGTTTATTGCTGAACCAAGTTCAATTACAGAAAACAAATATGAGTTAATGAAAAAATACGGACAATATTATGTAGAAGATGCAATATATAATTTTGTCAATTATGATGGAATTAAATTTTAAAATTTAACACATATTAACTATATTACAGATACAAAATTATTAACAGGTTTTATGAGTGAATCATTAGTAGCAATTAATGTTATTTCAAATGATAAAATTATAAATAAAAACGGTACTCCAATATTATTTTATTGGGATGGACAACAAGATATATATGAAGCTTTGGAAACTAATCCAGACTTTATTGATTATTTGATGCATACAGTTATTAATAAAGATAAATATACTGATGCATGGTTTTCATTTTTTAAGTATTATCTTGATAGTGAAGGTAAAGAACATTATCAAGAAGATAAATTGAACATTCAAGATTTTTTGAAACTTAAAAATATGAAACCTTCTGACAGCCTCTTTTATAAAGAATATCTATTAAATCATTTCTTATATCTTTATAAAAGTGCATATCATGAGGAATATAAAGAGGATATATCAATTATGGGGATTGATGATGCTGTACTTGATATATATGATAAAATTCAAGAGAAATATCCTAAACGTGTAATTAAGAGTACCGTAATCAATTATATTAGAAGTGAACTTCAAAAGACAGATAATATTTCAATTGAAAATAGTGATTGGATAATTTTCCAATTAGAAAATCTGTTAAATGAAAGAGAATAAAATTATAAAACTTAATATATGAATTACGAGTTAGATTTAGCAATTAATTACCAGACATTTGATAATTTTAAGCAGAAAGCAGCATTGATTTTGCAAGGTTTATTCGCTGGTGGACGAATGATTGATTATGCAAAATTTTCAACATATGCAATGATTACTCCACTTAATGAAAGAAACAATAAGATTACTGTTGAAGAGCAAGATCGTTTTAATAGAGCAAAGACTAATTGTTTGATTTATGATCTTACTTACAACAAATGGAATCCTGGGAAGTATAATAAATTATTTATATACTATTCTATAACATCTCGAGATACAGGTTGGTATGGGTATGTATTATATAATACTGAAACAGGAAAAACATTTAATAAGTATTGTATAGATTATTCAGATGATAAACTTTATCAATATATTTATAGAAATCTTATTGATTTAATAAATGATAAAAAATGGGAATACTTTAGTTGTAGATTTGATGCATTAAAGAAAAATGATTTTAAAAATGTAAAGACTATCAAGGATTATAATGAAATGAAAAAATATTATGAAGATTTTATAAAACTTCCATTTAATCCTTTGCAGAAATTTACTGAAGATTAAAATATATTTTTAAACAAAACATGGCAGAAGAAACAGCAGCTGGAGCAGGTGGAGCAACTGAAATTGACTTAACTGAAACCAATCAGAAACTTGATGAAATTGTTAAAGCATTAGCTGGAGATCCTAAAAATTTGGTTAAAGAAATTGCAATAAAATTATATGCAAATTCAGAATTTGATAGGTCAGGCAAATCTGCCGCACAATTAGCTGATGCTGCAATTGAACGTGCAAAGATATTAGTAGCAAAATTAGGTTAATAATATTATGAAAAAACTTTACATTTTTTTAATTGTCTTAATGATGATGTTTTCATTAAGTAGTTGTGAAACATATACTTATGCAACAACACAAGATGATATATATGTTGAAACTGAAGTAGATGTAGTTCGTTCAAACGTATCATTTGATGTTATAATACAATATGGTACTCCTTATTATAGAGATGATGTATTGTTATATTATCTTTATAGAGATATTTATTACTATCCATTCTATTATAACAATTATTGGTATGTAAGAGCATATCGAAGACCATTTACTCATTTTAATACAAGGCCTTATTTTAGACCACATAGATATGATTATAGATTCAGCCCAGGACATTATAGAGGATTTGATAGACCAAATAGACCTATACCTCATTATCGTCATAATCCAAATATGCGTCGTCCTGATTATCCTCCAAGACAACCTCGTCCTGATGTAGGTAATCGTAGACCTAATCAACCAAGAATTAATGGAAATCGTCCACAAAGACCACCACAAATACGTCCTAATACAAGAACAAATCAGCCAAGAATTGATAGAAATCAAAATAATCGTAGTAGAAGCGGAAATTTTGGTGGAAGACGATAAAAAATTTTTATTATTTATTGAATATAATTTAGTTGTGAACTATTTTATTATTCGTTTAACAAATTAATTTTTTTATTAACTTAAATATAACATAACGTAAAATGAAAAAGACAATTTTTGCTTTAATTTTTGCAATGATGTTAGGTTTCTCAGTTTCATCTTGTAATGGATGTGGAGCTGGAACAGCAACAGATGCAGATAGCACAAAAGTTGATACTGTACTTGTAGATAGCACAGCAGTAGACTCAGTTGTTGCAGACACAATTGCAGTAGATACTACAGTAGTTGCTGAGTAAATTTGAAAACTCAAATGTAGTATAGGCAGGTAGAGATACCTGCATTTTTTATCTTAATAAAATTTGAATATTATTTATTTTTTACTATATTATATTTGTAATCAATAAATAATTTAAATATGGACAAACAAGATTGGAAACATTTCAAAAAATCATTCAAAGAGGATTGGTTTGGTTGGTTGCTCCAATTTTTTATGATTGCAATGCTTTTTGGTTTGCTTGGATATTTAGTTTATTCAAGATTTACAAATCCACAACCTGTTAATATAAATGAAGAAGATGTTGAATTAATAATGTCAAGTACTGTTTTTTAATATGAAGAAGATTCCATACAATTGTTATATTGACCGCAAAGGTTATGTAATGCCAAAGAGCGCAGTAATCAAACTTACTCCAGATCTTATTGAATGGCTTAGTACTGATGATGCTGTTCGTTTTCTTTTTACAGATAAACCAAATTCTTTAAAGTTAAATAAAGAGTGGCTTACTGTAGGAATTAGTCATTCTTGGGTTGGAAATATTTATGCATATGCTGCTGATGAATCAAAAGAAGTAATTGATAAATATTTTATTGATAATCCTTATGTTAAAATTTTTGATGAAAATGACGAGGCATTTATAAAATATATGAAGTGGGTTGCAAAACTTGGTCCTTGGTTTACAAAACAGAGATTCAAGAAAGATTAATAAATGTTAAATTTAAATAGTAAATTTGTTTTATTATATAAGATAGGTTTACTATTTTTATTTAAATATATACTTACATAATATGCCTAAAAGTAAATTAACATTAATTGTTGATGGAAATTGGCTTTTGATGAGTAGACTTTCGGTATTAAATAATCGTTATGTTGATGAATTTGAATTAAATCAAGAACTTAAGTTAATGCTTATCAAATCTATAAATGTCGTTCTTCGTACATTTACAGATATTGACAATGTGATTTTTGTTGCTGATGGCGGTTCTTGGAGAAATTCAATTGAAATACCAGATTATTTATATAAAGAGAAAACGTCAGAGGACCAATCAGTTGAATATAAAGGAAACAGAGTAAAATCATCAGACATCAACTGGGATTTATTATTTGAATCTTATGGAGATTTTATAACAACATTACAAAGTTGCGGTATTACAGCTTGTCAAGAACAAGGAGTTGAAGGAGATGATTGGTGTTATCATTGGTCAACATATCTTAATTCACAAGGAACAAATTGTATTATTTGGACAAAGGATAATGACTTAAAACAATTAGTAAACATTGACTCAAATAAATGCTTTACTGTTTGGTGGAATAGTTCAAATGGTTTATTTGTTAAAGATTTTCCTGAAGAAGAATTTAATTTCTTATTTAATACAGAGTTCAATATCAATGAAGATATTTTGAATAATCTTATTCATAAGTCAGGAGAAGTACATAAAATCAATCCATCAGAAATTATAGTTGATAAGATTATAAGAGGAGATGCTGGAGATAATATTTATCCAATAATATTAAGAAAGGCAAAGACTAATTCAACACGATCATTTAAGGTTGCAACAAAAGATATTGATTATTCATTAGATTATAAAGATGATAATGCTGTAAATAATTATATTCACAATCTTGTAAATTCAAAAAATTATGCAGGAAGAATAAATAAAACTGAGCAAGAGATTATCAGTCATTTTAAGTATAATAGAAAACTTGTTGCTCTTGAAAAAGAATCATATCCACAAGAAATATTGGATATATTTGAAAAATATCATGATTATAACATAAGTAAAGATACATCAATTGCTGAAAGTCAATTACAAGCCAAAAGTAATAAATTGAATGGTATTTTAGATATAATTTAATTGTTAATGAATATTAAAATATTAACACAATAATAGCTAGGAAATAACATCCTAGCTATTGTTATTTATTCCTCTAGCACGGTAAAATAATAAAATAATAAAATTATATTATTCAGAAAAATAGACCGTGATATAGGAATGATTTACTGCTTCATTCCGTAGATTACATTAATAAATTCATCCCCAATTGTTTCTTGAATGTATTCCTTAGCAGCTGCAAGGTTCAAGCTTTCATTTACATTAGGAGACCAAATATACAATATATCATCTTCTTCAGAATATTCACTATTAATATGATAGTTTTCTTTTATGTATTGTTGTGCCTTTGATATATTGTCATTTAATCCTAAAAATGTCTCTACAAGAATTTTTTCATTTTCCTTACTCATCAATTGTATCTTCAATATTTTTGTGCAATTTTTCTTTAAGAATATCTGTTAATTCTAAAGCTAATGCTTCAACATTTACATATTTTTTGATGATATAAGCAGAAATGTCTTCAAATTTTACATCAAGAAATTCAACTAATGTATTGATTTGAGCTTCAGGAAAATCATCCCATTTTACATCTACTTCAATTTTAGGTACTGATGTTAATTTATCAAATACCTTTTTTATTATTTGCTCATTATTGATAGGTGCTGCTGTTGCTTGTGGAACTAATGGGTCAACTCCAAATTCTTTTTCATATTCTGCAATTGCTGCAGCATCATCATTTGTTGGTTCTGCTTTCCCAACAACCTTTCCTGACTCATCATATATATCATCAGAAACTTGTATATAATCTCGTGAAAAGATTTCCATTGGAAGCTGACCTTTATCTGTTATGATAATCATATTATCACCATCTTGTACAGTTTGATTGATACGAATTTTCTGACCTGTTTGTCTATGCATCCATATACCTTCAATACCCATACCACTACCATCAGCACCTGGTTCAAATTCACGTCCTTGCACCTTACCTTCAAAAGGTGTTGGTTGATATTCTGCCATCTTTATATTAATCTTATATGTTTATAATTAAAAATAGATAATATTAAATTTTTAATTCAAACATTTGTTAAATTTTATTAATTATTTTCTTCTAATAAATACTTTCTTTTTTCTTCATCACCAAATATATATTCAAGAATAGTATTATGAATATCTATTTCATTCTCTAAAAAATATAAATAATTAATTGTAGTAATGAATGTATTAAAATAATTAATTTCAATTAAATCTGAATTAGATATTGCTTTGTTATTTTTTGTATCAATCCAAACAACTAATATATCATACTTTTTAAATATGATTTCAGGAATTGAATTAAATTCTTCTACTGTTAAATAACAGACGTCATTATTATAAAAATCATCAATCGTTATTCCATTTGAAATATACTTATTTGTTTTTATATATAACAATGCATTGTTTTTATATGATAGATTAACAGTATTTACATCAAGATAATAAATGTAATTTTCATTTACTTCATCTTTATATTCTGTATCTGTTGTAAATCGTGGAATAATTGATAATTCATCATTTATTCTAACAATATCTTTTGCAACATTTAATGCTTTTTCTTTATCTAAGCATACTATAAAAGTTTTTAAATTCATTCGTTATTACTTAATTATTTTGTTAATTAATTGAGAGAGTTATAAAGTATTTATTAGTATCACGAGATTCATCAAATGCAGTATAATACATTACTGTCAAATTAAGTCCCGGATATACAATGTTATTATTTATAACATGTGAACCTTGTATTAAATCATTCTTAAATAATATATGGGTTCTATTTAAGTTTTGTGTTCCATATTTTGTATTTATATAATACATCTTTTCATTAAATTGTGGATTTTCAATTACTCGTCCATTTTCATCATATAAGATATTTTTAATATTATAAATATTTAAAGATATCATATCTTCAGCATTAGGCAATGTAATATTAAAATATGTTTTGAATAAATTATATAAAGATAACTTATAACTTGAAATACCTGTTATTTCATTAAGTTCTATTGAATTTACTAACATATTTTCTGCTGTAAATAATGAAGATGTATAAGCAGCACTACACATTCCTATTAATGGAATTGTCATAATATTATATGTAACTCCATTAACAATTGGTTGGAATAAAATACTTTGTTTTGATATTATTTGCTTTGATGCATTTAATATAATATTATTAAAGTCAATTGATACAGTATCGTGTGTACTAAATTTTGTTTTTTCAAGTTCATCAACAAGTGTTTCAGTACCCACATTGATATTTGTATTTGTTGAACCAATATGTAATGTTCCTTTATTTTGTTCATCATATGATGTACCTAAATATGCGTTATAAATTTTACCATTTTGGTCAAGTGATACAATATTTAATCTGTTAAGTACATTAAAGTTTCTATTAAATACTTCTCCAAAATCTAATGATGGAACATTTTCATTAAATACAAATTCATTATAATTATATTTTGATTTTTCAACTTGTTCAATTTGTATTTGATGTTCAACTATATTTTCTGTTTCTGCATATTGTTTTTCAATTGTCTGTATTAATGATTCAACATTTTGTATTTGTGCACCATCAACATATACTTTAGATTTTCTTTCACTTCCAATTAATGTACCAATGTTTCTTAACTCTTTAATAATTTCTGTTTTAGATGTTGAAACAGTAGACTGTGATTTGTAATATTTAGGATAAAGTGAATTTGTTGTTCTAATGTTTCCTAATGATGGTAAATACTTATTTGTTTGTGAATGTGTTATATGATTATTGTTTAATGTAACTGTATCGTTATATTGTATAATACCATTAAGATCATTTAAGTATTGTCCTATATTATCATTAACTGCTGAATATTCTTCAGATTGTTTATTCTTAATGATCATCCAATTGTTTTCATTAATAGCTAATCTTTCTTGACTTAATTGTGTAATGATTGCTTTCAATAAAATTAAATCTTGGTCATTTAAGTTTTCAACTGTTTCATCATTTGTTGCATTAATAAGATTTACTGTTGAACCTAATGCTAATGCATAATCTGAATCTATTTGATTAATACATTGGAACTCATATTCATCATCAGATACTTCAGCAACACGCCACATTGTTAATATATAAGATCCCTTATAATATGTCTTATATAATGTATCTGATAAACATTCAAGATCTGATATACTTAATATAATACTATTTCTAAAATATTCAAAGTTGTTTTTATTTATAGTAGGAATATAAGCACAACATTGAATTTTTATTGTGTATGTATTTTCAAATAAAGCAGGATGAACATTAAAGAATTTCTGTTCAAATTTTGCACCTTTTATTTTTTCATAATTTGATACTGCATTAAGCAAATAATAACTACTTTTTTCATCACAAGCTTTATCTCTATTATATATAAGAATAATATTAGGATTGCCTGCATCTTTACCAACAGCTCTTATAGTAGTATTTTTATCATTAATACTCCAGTTATTTTCAGCATTAATATAAGGCATTGTAAAGATATCTTTGATTATAACAGAATTAATAAGTTTTTCATTATTTCTATTATAATTAATTTCAAAATTGTATGTTTTTACTTTACCTATATCATTATCATAATCAAATATAAGATTAGTATTTTCTTCCCAGAAATGATTGCTTGTATTTGTTGTTTTTAAGTTAACATAATTTATATATGTATTAGTTGAGTAATAAATATACATACTATCGTTACTATTACATATATAATGGAATTGATAATTAATTGGAATATATAAGAATGTTTCTTTTGAAAAATCTGGTTTATCATCATTAGATTTTACACAAGCCTTTTCATACAATTTTGATAATATTCGTTTGATAAATCCTGCACGTGTTTCAAGATAATACTTTTCATTATAATAACTAAAAATATTATAATAAAGATTATTACAGTCTTCATTTAACTGATATATATCTTCATTTAAATTAATTCCATATTCTGCCTTAAAATTAGCTACAATATTTTCAAATTCAGTTGAATTTATTGAAAAGAACTCATTATTGTTTGAATTATATACAAGTTCAATTGTTCCTTTATCATATAATGAATTTGGTAAATAATTCAATATTAATGATATTGGAGAATTTGATGAAAAATGATATGAATCAACATCGTTATAACTTAATAATTCGTTTATATCATTATATTCTGCTCTTATTAATGAAAATGGAATTTCATTTGTACTTTTGTAATTACTAAACTTAAATGAAGATAAGAAACTATTATAATACTTGTTATCTAATTCTTTAAGTGTTTTAGCATTAAACATATAAAATTTCATTTCATATTCATCAGATAATGCACTATTTGAATATCCATTACTTTTATATGTTTTATTTGTTATCATCATCAAATGAAACCAGTCCCCGTTATCATCTGAATTATCATAATAAATCTTTGCACCAAATTTTAATAAATTAGAATTAATATCAAACTTATAGTAATATAAAATAGAATTTAAATCATCGTCATCATTAGTACCCATCATTTTACCAACGAGCATAAATGTAAGATCTTTACCATCGTTTATACAAATACTATTCTTTCCATATTTTTCAATGCCACCTAAAATAATATCAAAACTTAAATCATTAGGAAAATATAATACATCATTAATATCTAAACTTTCAGATAATGGATTGTAATTATATACTTCTCCAGTTTCTTCATCATATGTACAAGTACCAAATACTGCAACATATTTGTCAGAATCAACTGCTTTTCTATATTGTATATATCCTAATGTTGGTGTTCCATAATATGAAGTAGATTCTCCAATTATATCACCAAATGTAAAATGTTGATATGATATACCATCACCTTTTATACCTATACGTTGTCCTAAATTTGCTAAGGCTTGTATAAGATATTCTTCAACATATTTATCATATTCTATTGGATTCTGTAATAAATTTACACTTTTTATCATTTTTATATTAACTTAAATTTGTATGAAACTTTGTAAAGTTTTTCGTTTTTGTTTGCTCTAAGTTTAATAGGTTCAATAGTCATATTACTATCATACTTATTAAATAAAAATAAAATAATATTGTTATATTCTAATCCTAAATCATTAAAATATTCTAATAATATTTTCTTTTTTTCTTCAGTCATTTTATCTCTATTTTCTTTATATTCAGAAATTTCATCATAAGTATAAACCTTATTATCTTCAATAAATATTTCTTCAGGTAAATTGTAAACTACATTATCATTAAAATGTTTATATTCATATTGTGATAATATTGTAGGTTGTTCTATTTCTGAGTTCTTCATAAAACTTTCTGTTGTTTTTGAATAACTACCATTATAATATTTAATTCCATTATATCTATAAATGTTAATATTATCTTTAGTAAGAACATTATATTTCTTTATATAAATATCATTATTTGTGTTATCAATAAATTGTAATTCCCAATTATCTTGAATAACATGTTTCTTAACTAATAATGGTGTTATATAATTAAAATATCTTAAAAGTTTAATTTTCTTTGATTTTGACATTTTAATAATATTATCATATAATATTCCATCATCAGACATTAATTTATATTGTTTCTTTATATTATCGTCATTAGTTAATGATGACATATATTCAACATTTATTTCTGCTTCATAAGGATATATAATTGTATTTGCATTTTTTGCAAATTCATTAAATACATTTAATCTCAAGAATGGTTCTAATAAATAGAATATTTTACTAAAGAAACTATTAAATCTTTCATCAGTTATTTTAATATCATCAATTGCATCAAATTTAACATTTAAGTTAAATTCATTAAGAACATTGAATGAATTGTTTGTATTATCAATATCAATATTTATATAATAGAAAGCATATTTCTTTCCATTATATTCATATGTATAAATTTTGTATTTATCGTCATATTGTAATTTATCTCCAATAAGTAAATCATATTTCATATCAAGTATAGTACTTAATGAATATAATATAATACCTCTGTTATTTATAAGCTTATAATACAATTCATTATAATATGATTTAACGTAATCAATAATGATATCTATTCTTTTTTCATAATTATCTTTATTGATGTCTTCAACATATATTTCATTATTTAAACAATAATCATTCCATTTATCTTTGAATATTACAGCATCATTATAATTATATGATTCTATATTTACAATTTCATTAATCCAACTTATTGAAAATGTATTATCACGCAAATGTTCAATGAATAATTCCTTATTATTCATTAATATATTAATTGTTAAATTATCTAGATTAAAATTACTTATTGATACACTAAAATTTTTATCTATATAGAATAACGATGTTAATTCATTTTTAATATCATTAAAGAATGGTAGTAATTCATTATTATATTTTGTAATTAATGTATTAATGATATCTAATGTATTATCTAAATGTTCATCATTTAATAATCTGATACCATTTAACATTGGAGCAGACATATTTAATTCATTAATTATATTATCAATATGATCTAATGTATTATAAACATTTAATGTATTCAAGTATACATAAATATCATATTGCTTTACAATTGTATCATATATATCTTTTAATTTGTTATAATATATACCTCCTTCAGATAATCTTGAATCATTAAGACCATTAATTTGTCCTTCTACTAAAATTTCAAAAGTATCTTTATAGTCATTATTAAATTGAACAACATTTATATTATCTCTATGATTAATAAAATTATCAAGCAATAATTTTTCTAACGAAATATTTTCAATGTTTTCATCAAATATAAAATAATTGAAGTTAAAATGACTTGCAAGTAACTCTTTTAATTCAATAAATGTTTCTTCTAAATTATTATGATCATTATATAATTTCTCAATATCATCAATAATAGAATAAATGTTTTTATCATTGTTTATTAATAATGATCTAAATGTGTCATCAACATCAATTTCTTTAAAATACTTATTACTTGAAACTATGTATTTATTGTTTATACTTATTTTATTACTATTTATCATTTGTTGAATAAGATTTAAATCATATTCATTAAAATATATATTAGTAAATAATGGAGTTAAATAATCATCAGTTTCTTTGTATGTGTATTTTTCATTATTTATTAAATCATTATTCGATATAATTGGCCACATACTTAAGTTTTCGAGTGTAGCTTTATCATTAATAAATAAGTATAAGAAATAATTATGATCTATAAGTTTTCTTAAATTACTATCAAGTAATATCATATCTTTATAAATACATAAATCAAGTTCAATATTCCAAGATATATTTATATCATATCCTGTTAAATTAACATTAAATACAAACTTATTATTAACAGACTTCATATCTGATAATGAATTTGTTAACCAATCTAAAACAACTCCATTATCTTTTGAATTATGCAAATATATAAAATATTCAAAGAAATCGTTAAGACATGATAAATATTTATTTTCTAATAACTTCTTTTGTTTTTTATCTTCAGCATCAACATATTGTTTATATTTACGACGTCCATCATCTCCTAATTCAATGAATTTTTTATAAAGATATTCATATAACGTAATATATCTATCTTTAATATTTATTTTGTTCTTTTCAATATACCAACAACGTTCTTTGACATAAATAATGTCTAATAAATTATTATTTATGATTATTGAATTATAGTCGGCATCTGAATCCTTAAGTTTTCTATAAAATTCAATTAAATGATCTTTACTTAATATATTACTGTAGAATTTTTTATAAACAAATGTGGTATTAATTTTATCATTTGGATATTCTTTATTATATAATTTAATATATTCTTCAATATTATATGGATCTACATATATATTTTTTTCATTTACCTCATTCTTTATAAAATAATCTTTAATATCAATGCCATTATTGTTTCCTAATACTTCAAATCTGTATGATTGAATATTAGACAAATAGTTTATTAAGAATAATAAATTATGTCCTTTTATTGTATCTGATGGATGAATATCTATGGATGCAATATTTGCATTTTTATTATATTTACCTATCATTTCTAATAAAAGAGTTCTAAATTGATTATATGCATAATGAGATTTTAAATCATTGAATATGTTTTTACCTAATTGCTGCAATAACCAATCATCTAATCTAAGACGTTTAATTTTTCCATTAATATCTAATATATTATCATCAATATTACTAATTGTGTGCATTGGTGTATTTTCTGCTAAGTAATTGAAATATGTTCTTAACAATTGATTAAGATCACCAAATTTAGACAAATCTTCATTATAATCTTTAAGAATATTTATAAGATCATTTTTATGTATAAATCTATCTTTAATAAACATACACATTTTACCATTAATATCTTCATTATAATAAATGGAATTAAAATATTCACTTACTTTATATTTATTTGTTGTAAGTTGTGTTGTGTAATATAAAGTATCATACAACCAATAAAATCTTTCAAAATATTCTTGGGTATCATATGTTTTACCAATAAGCATAAATTGCTTTACTTTTTCTTCATCATATATGTTTGCATATACTTCTTCAAAGAAATTAATATTATTGTATGCTTCCAATATTTCAAATCCAGTAACTTCTTTTTCAACAATTTTATCTGACAATTCTTTGATAGTAAGATAATACTTAAATTGATTTAAGATATCAGTTGTTTTATAGTACATATTTTCTTCAATGTAATTTTCTTCAATTATATATGTACCATGTAAATCTTTAATCATGTTTTGGTCAATTTTAACATTATCACTATTGAAATTATTTAAAGATATATCAATAATCTTGTTATAATATTCTACATTATTTTCTTTATTATATAATTTCATATTATATGCTTGATTATAATTGTAGAATTTTTGTCCATTTGATAATGTTTCTGAACTTAATACAATATCTGCTTTAACTAATGCATCATAAAAATTTTGCTCAGTTAAGTAATTTAAATGAGCTCCACAGAATACACCAAATTTATCAATATCACCAAGTTCTTTTAAGTTATATAAAATTCCATTAAAATATGTATATCCGTATCTAACATCAGTCCATTTTGAATTTTTGAAGAAATTATTAACAAATGATTTATCATTAAAGTTTGGACAATATTCTTCCATATTATACCATGATGAACAATAGTTAGTCATTAACTTATAATATTTATCAATATTGTTTGTATTAGTAACAAGTTTATTACCAACATTTTTAACAACTCTATAATATTTATCAATTGATGCTCCTATAGGTAATTTTAAGTTATTATGATCTATTATAACTTTAGGGAATAATCCTTTGAACATTGTTGGGAACTCCCCATATTTTTTATTAGGATATTGATTATATGAATAAGCAAAGTTAACATTTGTTATATAAGGATTATTATCATCAGATAACATCATCTTAAATTTACAATACATTGGTGTTATCTTATTTGTATATGCATACTTTGTATATTTAGATTCATTGAGAGCAGGGAATCCAACATCCATTATATTGATATTCTTACTATCTGCATCTTTACCAATTACAAAATCATATAACCCAGTATATGCATTATATTTTTTGAACTTTGTATATGATGTTGTATAATTAATATCAAAGTCATACATTTCATATGCGGTATTTCCTTTTGTATAATAATGACCAAATATTTTGAATTTTGCTCCAGTAAAGAATTTACGTTCATAACTATTAAATAAATCATTAATATTAAATGAGAAGCTTAATGGGATAATTTGTCTCATTATCATATGATTTCTTTCAAATCCTTTACATATTGTATAATCAAAATTATTAATAGTTTTTTGACTTACATATAAGTCACCAAATAAATTATCTTTATATTGTTCAATACCTCCATTATTAATATCAATACCAAAATATGTAGCTTGTAAAGAATCCTGCAAACAGAATATAACACGTTCATCTATTTGCTTTAAGTATCTTGTTAAATAGTTCTTAAGATAATTACGTTTATTGTCTTTATTAATATATACTTTTATTGTTTTTGTTAAATGATCATTAAATACAATGCTTATACAGAAATATTCTGGAAGATCATTAACATTATCAATATATATTGGTGCATAGAAATTAAACTGACTACCATTTTGACTATATTGGATTCTTTTACAACCAAATTCGTAGTCTTTATTACGAGAGTCATTATTGTAATTATATATTGAGTTTAAATCTAAAATTGCATAATTATTTTTATTGTATGTATAATTATGCTTGTAAAAAACATCTGAATAATAGTAATGATATCTTGATACATCATATTCATACTTACCATCTAATAAATTCAATTCATAATTTTTATTAGCCATGAAATTCTGCAATGGAACCATGTTAGCAAGTCTAACATATGTTGAATATTCATTAGTACTTTCTTTGTCAATTTCTCTTAATTTACAAGCAATTGTAAAATTGCCAGATAATGTTGGTAAAGTTCTTAATAAAGGTTTGAACATATTTCTAAATCTTACTATATATTATATATAATTAAAAATAACAGCAAATTTTAGTATCAAATGAAAAAAAATTAAGAAAATCTTGAATTTCTTTTGACATTGTACTAATTTTGTATTATTATAAATTAAATAAACTAATAATTAAGTAAATTTCGGAAATATGAAACAACTCAGTCAACATATCGTATCTATGATCGGCTCATCAATTTTTGGTGAACCTTGTGGATTGAGCTTTGAACCTAATGGGATAGTTTCCGGATATACTGAAATATAAATGTTGAGTACATAAGATAGTATCAATATAAAGCAGGACTCCGGAACGCAAGTTTCGGAGTTTTTTAGTTTTATAAACAATGAATAAAAAATTTCTAAAAAAAATTCTTAAAAAGTTTGAAATAAATCCGGAAGATACTATTTTACAATTGTAATGAAAAACAAATAATATTTAATAACAAATATTATATAAATTTGGCCGGTTCATCTAAGGGTCAGGATGACAGGTTTTCAACCTGTTCATAGGGGTTCGAATCCCCTACCGGCTACGAAGCTCTGGAAATATCGGTTCGAATCCGACTAAAGCACCTAATAAGGCATGGTAGACTAACGGTAAGTCAACAGAGTATTTTTCTCAATTTCTAAAATTGAATTAGTTCTTTGACATATTGGTACAACAAAATAAACTAAAGATTCTATGGGTGCCCATTTGGTGAAAGTCAAATCTTAGGTGGGCCGGGGGTTCGAATCCCTCACGTTCCGCTGGGAGCGTTGGCAGAGTGGTTTAATGTAGCCCTAAGGAATCTATTTGGAGAGTAATGCTTGATGGTGATAGCGGGTGCCTGCTAAGCATTGCGTCCGGCTAATCACCGGATCTGGTTCGATTCCAGTGCTCTCCGCAAGTATTCAAATATATCCGCTAAGGAGTCAGAAGTTTAAATCTTTCCCTGGGTTTGAATGGCCTGGGTGGCAGAATGTTGAATGATTGCAATATTTGAATACATATTTGGAGAATGAACTGCGGCGGCCCGCAGGACTGTCTTGAAAACAGCTCGTTCGGTGAAACGGATTGGGATCGACACCTACTTTCTCCGCAAATTTACTGGTGAAGAATAGAGATACTTCATAAGTTTGCAAAACTGGTGGAAGCAAGTTCCTTGTCGGTTCGAGTCCGGCCCATGGTCATTATGTACCGCGGTGGTGAAACTGGTAAACACGCTGGTCCTTTTATAATTATTCTTTATTCGACAATTCCGTAAATTTTTTATTGGGTCTATGTCTGAGCGGTGTAGGTGGTGGTCTGCAAAACCATTTAGCCCGGTTCGACTCCGGGTGGGCCCTCAAATTATCTGGTGTATATAAGAGTTACTTCGATTACTTTTTTAATTAAGTGGTTTTAATGCAATTTTTTCAGAATTGATTCCTCGGTTCGAATCCGAGAGAAAGTTTCATAACAATACTTTTATAGCTGTTCCGATAATTAATTTGGGCTGATAGCGTAGGTGGTAGTTTGGCGCGCTGGACTGAAAATCCAGAGGCGAAGGTTCGACTCCTTCTCGGCCCACAATAATGGAGGTCTGGCAGATATGGTATATGCGCCGGACTGAAAATCCGGTTAACCTGGTTCGAGTCCGGGGGCCTCCACAATATAAATTGCAACCCAAAATGATATGGAAAATAAGTTGTAATTTATATTATAAAGACTTAGAGTAAATTGAGCAAAAGTCCCCCAGACGTGTATCTAAGTTTAAATTGTTTAAGCTCAACCGATGTTGAGTAAACTCTGGAAGTAATTATATTAAACAATATGCGCATATTCATAATTATTTTCAGTATCTTGAGAGTTATCTTGTCCTTAAGGCGCCAAGAAGTACCTCGCTTACGTGGAATGTAGAGGAAATATTAAGTACAAGGATTTGGAAAGATTTATCTGGGTGTATGCCGGTAATTGGTGATCCGTCCTCGCTTGGAACGAGGTTTATGCAGGCTCGAGTCCTGTCACCCAGACTCAATTGTAATTTTCAAGATATGCGGACAAACGTTAAAGCAGCTGCAAGTCCAGCTCCAGAAATGGTATAGGACTCGGTAAGACCTATGTGGGTCGGTAGCTACGAACCCCTTAGTGAGACGAGGAAAGTGAGAAGATTACAATTATCTTATATACGGAGATACGTGGTGAGACGCCTAGTAGGGCCCGCGAGGTTCGATAGTTTAAGATAGAATACCGTATAACAAATAAATGTTAGGAGATTGCCCACCGAGATTTAAGGTAGCTCCTTAAACAGCTGAATGGGAAACAGGTAAGCTCTGTTATGATATTGAATATCGGCCGTAAAAATATCAACAACTTGAAGAGAAATAGTTAACATTTATTTTTGAAAAATATAATGATAATTTCTATTTATTATTATATAATCGGGATGTAGTACAGTTGGTTAGTATTCGTGTTTTGGGAACATGAGGTCGCTGGTTCGAGTCCAGTCATCCCGACATCTCAACCTTGGCAAATAATCAATTATATGTGTGAGAGAGCCATTAAGACGCGATAACTGAGGTAATCACTGAAACACATGCGAGCAATAGAGATAGTTATCTTGAGGTTGTCAATAATTGATTTTATAGGGAGGTGGCCTAATTGGTTAAGGTTCGTGATTTGGGATCACGAGAGTGCGGGTTCGAGTCCCGTCCTCCCTACAAATTGGCTAGTGAAGTGGAGAGTTACTTCAATGATAATGATTTAAGACTGACTATTTACTTTCTGCGCTTATTCTGCCAATAAATTTGGCCCTGTCATCTAACGGTCAGGATCTCAGGTTTTCAACCTGGTCATCGGAGTTCGAGTCTCCGCGGGGCTACAAATAATTCCTTGTTGTAGAGTAGAGTTACTTCAAAGAATGTGGTTTTAATAAGATACTTTATTCGCTTATTACAGGAATTTATGGGGATATCATACTAACAGGTTAGGTGGCAACCCTTTCAAGGTTGAGATACGGGTTCGAGCCCCGTTATCCCTACAAAGTTCACATCCCAGACAGATGGGTAAAGTTAGCATTAGAGATATGGGTTATCCGGAAATTTTATCACATATCACTTGCTGGAGTTGTCATAATCGAGTGCGCATCAAGAAAGAACTCCCATAGGCTTAAGCTTAAATACATTGGGCGAGATGGAACAGAACTTTATTTATGCACTTACTAAAACGCGAAAAACGGGTTCTTGAGGTTATCCATAAACCTCAAATATTGGGCTGTCGTCTAACTGGTAAGGATACCGCCCTGATAAGGCGGCGATCTCGGATCATTCCCGAGTGGCCCAACAACATTGGGATATACAGTATAATGGTTAGTACAGCGGACTCTGACTCCGCAGGTTTCGGTTCGAATCCGGATATCCCAACGTACCTTTTGGTTGTAGGTGACTTTTCAGCATAGGCACAGCGAGCTTCGCGCCGCCGTTTACTAATAATGGAACCTTCATTTATTGGGCTATGCTGTGTAACGGTTAGCACGTCAGCCTTTGAAGCTGAAGGTCTGAGTTCGAATCTCGGTAGCCCAACAATAAAGGTATAGGTTCGAATCCTATATGGCAGTATTGAAGTCTATATGACTGATGGTTAATAGTTCTAGAATGTTAATCTGAAAATGTAAACTCTGTCATTGGTGTAGGAGGTAGCATATTATTTATATTGAGCTGTATTTCAGTTGGTTAGAATGCCATCCTGATAAGATGGAGGTCGTAGGTTCAAGTCCTATCAGCTCAACTTTGGGAATTAGCAAAATGATTCGTATGAAAGTCATTATCTGTAAATATTTGCGTAAGGCCGCGATTAGGCCGAAAGTTCTCGAGATCAATAATATTTATAATAATGATAAGTAATGACAGAAAGAGAAATTAGTAAGATTAGCTAACTTACGAAATTGAATTTGAAGAAGCGAACATACTGCGCTACCCGTGGGTGGGTAGAGGTCCTGTGAAAGTCAGTGGTTCCCGACCGTATAATGAAGTTTTGAAAATTTCATATTTTCAATAACACCGGTCCCATCCTATGCTACTCGAGGTAGGCATGGAACTAGGCCGGTGACCATGGGGATGTCGTATAACGGTTTATTACGATGGTCTCATAAGCCGTAGAAGGTGGTTCGATTCCACCCATCCCTACACATGGAGGTTCACTTGCGCAGGACTAGTTAAACAGTACTTACAATTATATCTTGCAAAGAAAAACAATCGGATATCTGATAGTGATAAGATACCTCCACCCAAATTCCTTGTTGAATTGAAGAGTTACTTCTTAATCCGCCAGAAACTTTGGATTTTTAGCTTAATTGGTTAGAGCGCGGGCCTGCAAAGCCCGAGGTGATGGTTCAAGCCCATAAATATACTTTTCGAGAATGTTACAGGAATTACTTGCGGCTGTCGTATAACGGTTTATTATACTCGCCTTCCAAGCCAGGGACGTGGGTTCGACTCCCATCAGCCGCTCGCATTAGTAATGGAGTTTGGTAACGCAGAGTTTTCTCAAGGTTCTCCACGTTAAATTTAAAAACTGCTTTTAATGTGGGCACCGTTTTATATTCGAGAATATAGTACGGTGCTTATATAATGCATCTGTCGTATAACGGTTCAGTACGTTCGCCTTCCAAGCCTAAGACGTGGGTTCGACTCCCATCAGATGCTCTATTCTTAATTGATGGCCCTCGGGACAGATTGGTTTAAGTCGTCGGTCTCTCAAGCCGGAATAACGGGTTCGAATCCCGTGGGGGCTACAATAATTCGCGGAGTGGTGAAATTTAAAATTAGACTTTATTCGCTGTTGCTTCGAATGAATGCTGTAGATTAGAGTTACTTCGGTATACACGCTTTTCAGGAAAAAAAGATTATGTTGGTTCGAGTCCAACCTCCGCGACGACGCAGTTTCGAAAGACCCATACTCTGGTGTGATGAGATAATATCAAGGAAGCACATACTAGTGGCAAAAAGTAGAGGTTCAAAATGGTGGGAAGCCATTAACAATGCGGGTGTAGTATAACGGTTATTACATGACATTGCCAATGTCGAGACGTGAGTTCGACTCTCATCATCCGCTCCATTTTGGAATCATATTGAACAATTGGTGAACTTTAGTGTGGTTCCTGTTCACCCCATGCGGTAGTAGCTCAATTGGTAGAATGTCACCTTGCCAAGGTGAAGGTTGCGGGTTCGAGTCCCGTCTACCGCTCACAATAAAAATAGTCCAATGCCGATAAAGTTCTTACAGCACGGTATAAAAACATGTATATTTATCTGTAAGTAATATATGCATAGATAGTTTAAGTGGTTTCTATCATTTATGCGGATGTAGTATAAAGGAAAGTACACCGTTAAAAAGATTTTTATGACCTTTTAACGCTGTTACATCGTAAGATTGTTGTAGTTGAGAGTTACTTCAAATTATTGCATTCCAAGCCGGGGATGTTGGTTCGAGTCCAACCGTCCGCTCAAATTATTTAAGATCTTAAATCCAGTTGTTGTTCCTGTTCTGGGAGAATATATTCCGGTATATCTCATAAAAACAAAAGCAGGGCCGTGACAATACAGAGGATTCCCTGAGGCCTCTGAAAAAATCCGCTTAGGGCCATCTTCATGAGGTTAATGTTGAAATCCCGCCCTCGCAGCTTGAGCAACTATAAGCCTTGATTATAGTAAAAAACATATCGGGACAAGACAGGGAGAATGGTTGACCTGTCATTTTTATAAATAAATAGGAATTTTGTTATGGAATACACTTACAGTGGATTAGAAAACAGAATTTCTGCGGAACACTTGAAAGCTGGTGAAGTTGTAAAAGTTACAGGAAAGGGGAATTCGATGACCCCAATATTAAAGTCTAGACAACCTGTAATTTGTATTCCAGTTGATGAAAATACTGTGTTAGCGAAACGTGACATAGTTTTGTGCAAAGTCAATGGACATTATTACCTTCACCTTATTTGGAGTTTGAAACCAGGAGATAGATTCTTGATTGGGAATAATCATAATCATCCAAATGGGGTTATATCAAGAAACAATATCTTTGGTAAAGTGGTAGAAATTCTATGAGTTTCACAAACTCATTATTTTTCCTTAATTCCTTTTTATTAACATGGTGTCGTTAACTTAACTGGTGAAAGGCGGTGACTGTGAATCACTGAGATGTCGGTTCGAATCCGATGCGACACACGCGATAAAACTATAATAAATTCTAAGTAATGCTGTCGAGGTTAGTCCGAAGGTAACGAAGAAGTGTACACCTGCAACTCAGGAGAGGAAAATTCGCAGAAACATCGGTGAGGGATTTATTTACAATTTGAGTTTTTGATAAGTTGTTTAAGAAATTGTTTTATATGGTGGTATTCGTCTAGAGGCCGATGACGCCAGATTGTGGTCCTGGTAGCGAGAGCTCACGTTGGTTCGAATCCAACATACCACCCGAATATCTTGAAGGACATACCTGTATATGAACCAGGAGAAGTTACCGTAGGCAACCAATGTGTAGCATCATACAATCAAGGCAAAGCATTAGAGTTGTACGGGATAGTGAAATGTAAAGGTATCTATCGAGGCTTATGCTTGTGCCAGTCAAACAAGCATCATTGGAGGTGTGGCAGAGCGGTCGATTGCACCGGTCTTGAAAACCGGAGGCCGTGAGAGCGGCCCGTAGGTTCGAATCCTACCGCCTCCGCAATAATATATAGAGAGAAAATGAAAATCGATGAAAAGAGATTTTTACAAGAAAGCGATAAAACCGGTCGTTTTATTGTAAAATCAAAAATAACAGGAAAGAAATATTTTGTAGAACCTATTGGTAATACACATTCTGCAGATTGGGGAGATTTGGATCCTGCAACAAAAAAGATGACTGGATCTTATGGAGAACGATATGAAGGATGTGTACCTGAAAAAGATTCTCTTATAACTGAAGCAAACGGATTTGAGAAAATTGAATTGCTTGATGCTGGTGTTTCTCCATTATCAGAAATTGATAGAAGAGATAGAGAATATCAGAAACAGATGGGTTTATAATTTTATTTTTAATTACAAATATAATTATATAATAAAATGAAAGACTTATTTGAGTTTTTATCAGATAATATTTATGAAAAGGATATATTCCTTGAGACAGTAAATATGATTGTTGATGAAACAATTAATGAAAGTTTCCAAGCATCAATATTAACTGAATTAGCAAAGAGAATTAAAGATGCTGAAAAGGAACATGCTGACCAAGATAAAAAAGAAGAACAAAGATACAAAGAAGAAGGTCGCGGTTATAAGCCAACAAAGACAGCAAAAACTTTCGCATCTATTTTTGGTCCATTAACAGAAACTCCAAGATGGGGTGACAAGAAAACTGGTATTCGTGGTTTGAAATGGTCAGAAATTAAAGATAGTGATTTCAAACAATATAAAGGTGATGATAAAGAATTTGTAAAGTTCTTAAAATCAGTTTATGCAAAGAAAGCAATTGCCGATATGATTGTTTGTGCTCCAGGTACTAAAGATATTGTATGTTTTATTAAAGGATATGCAAAAACTTTAGGAGATGTAAGAGTATATTACTTTGCAACAGAAGGTTGGAAAAAGGGTGTTCAAGAGAAAACTGAAAAGAAATACAAATATGATGTACGTTCTTTGAAGGTTAATGAAACACTTGAATTGATTAAAGATTTTGACGTATATGTTCTTGAAGTTACAGAATCAATGATTAAAGATTATGATGAACTTCATAAAGATCGTACTGATGCTCAAAAAGGTTCAATTGAAATGGACGAAGCAAGTATGAAAACTTTGCTTAAACAACAAAAAGCTCGTTATGATGCAATGGTTAAAGAAATAAAAGCAAAGAAACTTCAAGATGATCCAAATATTTTATTCAATGACATAAAGAAAGCAAATGATGATGTTGTTGCTTTGTTCCAAAAGGTAATGTCAAAACCTGAAAATATGGATATGCGTTTTGATTTATCAGATTTAATGAGATATGTTTCTTATGCATATGAACAATTCTACAAATCAATGAAATCTCTTAGAACTGCTAAACGTAGTGAAGATAGATATGGTAAGGGATATGGGAAATATGATAAAGAACGTTCTGATGAAGAAATTCGTGATGCAAAAGAATATCTTGAAAAGGTAAACAAAATGGTTAAGGAGATTGAAGACCAATTGAAATAACCTTAAAGATAATACTATTTATAATTACGGGCAGTCATAGGTTGGTGCACAGGCCTATGAATCGAAGCAGCCTGTTAGCTACGGCAGCAGGGGAAATCGTTCGTTCCGTTCCTTAAGTGCGTGGTCTGAGGAATCTATAGAAGCGTTAGTTAGAGTTGTTGCACCTTTGTATCTTCGGATATGTGCCACATCCTGTAGAGGGCGAGAAACCTCGTTGAAACTCGAAAGAGCCACGTGTATCGGGAGTTAGCTCAACGATAGAGCCATGGATTTTACTGTGAGACGGTTGTTTAACTCAATCACTCCCGACAAAATTGGTTACGCAGTAAATGGTACATGTATGCTAGCTATTTGGTTCGATTCCAACGTAACCAACTAATAATTTGGATGCCTGCATTATCTTTTTTGACGGGTGAAAGCAGATGGAAGATAAAAACCAGCTCGGCCATTAAACAACAGAATGTGTCCAAATAAATAATAGGTTGAATAATGACGTAACCTTAATCGTGATGGTCATTCGTGTGGTTCGGTGCCTAAGACTGCGTTAATGGAACAAGGACACTTATGGGTCGGTGGCGCAAATGGTAAGACGCGCTTGCCTTAGAAGCAAGATCTTGGGGGTTCGACTCCCCCTCGGCCTACGCCTAATAGAATACTTGGGAGACTAAGAAAGGAAACGTAATAAAGATACATAAGGCCTTTGTTGATTTATTACAGACTCATCGCAAGATTTTCCTGGAGTCGGCAGTGGAATACCAAGAGGCAGATCTAGGAGCATAGCTCAGCTGGTTCAGTAGCGTCAGTCTTACAAACTGAAGGTCATGGGTTCGATCCCCATTGCTCCTACGAATACGATACCGCGTTTATGGGTAAGTTTATCCGGTTAAAATAAAACCACCTTATAACTCATTATTCAATGACTTGGTGATAGGAACTTATCGTTACCTATGAAAAAAGGAAATCATCAAGCTGAAAGAGATAGTATAACGACCTTGTCATGGCAACGTTATACATTTTTAGTAAGACCAGTTATGTGGGTATTTGTATGTCGCGAAGTACAAATATTCATTGGTTAGAATAATTGAGTGTTTATGCGGCTGTGGCGCAATTGGTCGACGCAGCGGTCTAAGAAGCCGTCCTTCGGGGTATGGGTTCGAGTCCCATCAGCCGCACAAAGAGATACTAAGAGGTTTACTCAATGATGTATTCAAAGTACAAGGATATTAGAGTATGGGATAGCGGGCGCTAACAGTGTGATACAGAACTTCGCACACTTAGTAACAACATAGGCGAGTGTACAGTAACTTATGGCTCTTAAATACCTTCTTGGTGGAAATGGTAGACACGCCAGTCTAAGAAACTGGTCCGAAGTAACAGTAGGGTGCGGGTTCAAATCCCGTGGGAGGTACAAATAGAACTTATCCGGTGAATGCGCGCGGGATGAGAATACTAGGAGGGTTCGACTCCCTCAGTTCTATTTATATAATAAATTAATATAATAGAGAGAAAAATGATTACTCATGATTTAAAGACAATTGTAAAAGGTTCTGCCGTTCTTGATTGTGTAAAGGCAGGTGGTATTGCTGTTTATCATATAACAGTAGAAGATGGTACAATTTATTCACTTGATATTGATTTGTCTGATAAGCATGATGTTGGAGAAACTGCTACATTTATGTCTCATTATGATAAAGCTTTAATATTGATGAGATGGATAAGACGTGCAATTGATAATGAAGAATTGTATAAGATAAACTAATTTGTTGTATCAATATATTTTTATACGAGGATAGGCTTTAATGCCTGCGGCTTGAACCGCTGCTGTCCGATTTATAACGGCTAACGAGATTTAATCTCCGTGAGAACAAATGGATCCTCGTTTTTAATGGCCCGATGGCGGAATTGGTCTACGCAGCTGTCTCAAAAGCAGTGCTTCGGCGTCTGGGTTCGAATCCCAGTTGGGCTACTCGCAATTGACATTACTTATGTAATTAGAATGATTTGGAGAAAAAAATTTCTAAATCATTCATTTTTTGTGAAAATATTTTGTCCATAAGACTATTTTATATTTATTATTAATTAAATTAAAAGAAAATATCGCAAATGCAATTAGTCAATACATATAAACAAATATTAGACCAAACATTAGATAATGCTTGGAATAAGGATTATGCGTTAAATTTTGACCACTTGCAGAATGATATGGAAGGATAATAAGAATATAACTATAAAATGATATAGCTGCAAGTGGTTAGGTGAAAAACTTAACCACTTATTTTTTTGTAAAAATTTCTAAAATATTTTCATAAATAATTTGAAATTAAAACAGAAGATACTATATTATAATTGTAACAAAATTAAATATTATTTAATAACAAATATTATTTGATTTTTAGTTCTTTGAAATATTGAACTCAAGAGAAATAAAATCCACTGGGTTATTGAAGAATAGGTTCAATTCCGATTCTATAACGTAGTCAGCCGGTACTCCTAAATAGGCAAAAGGAGCAATAATTCAGTAAAGGTACAAAGGTACTATATATGAGGGATTGAAAATTTCCATGGGAATTTGAAAATCAGGGTAAAGTGACCCACCACATGTAGAGCAAGGATTCGCACTTAAATGAACATTATAGAAGAATAGTACTGGATTTTTATAAATTGGATCATGGTGTAATGGTAACACGCAAGATTTTGGTCCTTGCGTTCTGGGTTCGAGCCCCGGTGATCCAACAAATTGATGTAGAAATTTTTTTGAAATTTTTCTTACAAAAGTTTGAAATATTGAAATTAAGTTCTATATTAATATTGTAATTTTCAAATAATATTTAGAAAAATGTTATTTGATTATTTACACTTGAGATCTTTGACATATTGGTACAACAAAATAAATTTAATAAGGATCCTCTGAGATGGGTGCCCTAAGGTAGAAGCTTGAGGATTGAAATGGATAATGTTTTATGCAACATCAAAAGCAGCTGTTTATTCAGCGGCGCCCGTGGGTATTAATCCCGATGAAAATATCGCCTTATTAAAACAAAAAACTGATTTGGAAGAGGAGTGGTGGAAAACCCCTTTCAATGGGATGCCAAGCAACCCAGCGAAATAGTTCAGTAAATATATGTAGTAATACAAACAGAATTTCCTTATCATTCTGGTCTTATAATTTTAATGGTTAGAATACCTGATTAGTAATCAGGATGTTTGAGTTCGAATCTCAATGGGACCTCAATATGAATGCCTTCGATGTAAATTGGAAGATTATTTAATAAGTTGGAATAACATTCATAATTTAGGCCGAGAGAATACCACAGGAGCAGATTGAAATAAGTATTAGCTGATGTGGAACAATATTCTTGATGACGCCATTTGCTCTGTTAGCTTTAATTGGTAGAGCGCCGCACTTGTAATGCGGATGTTATCGGTTCGAGTCCGGTACGGAGCTCCCGAAAGTACGATAGGTTTCAGGAATTTTCCCATCGTACTAAAAAATTCCAAATTTGGGCTTGCATGTACCAAGGCTGGCGAGGTTCCCTTGCAAGGAACTTGTGGAGAGTTCGATTCTCTTCGGGTCCACAAATACAAAACTTCTATAAAGGAAATTTACTTAAGCTGCAGATTTTGTAAAAAGTATGTTATAGATGCGTCCGTTAGAAGTAATTTGATAGTTCATTTCCCTATGAAGGTTAAGGAGTCGGTAGAAGTAGAATCCGGCGCGGACATTTTTTGCTCCTGTAGCTCAGTGGTAGAGCAGTAGACTGTTAATCTATTGGTCGTGGGTTCAATCCCCTCCGGGAGCGCGAACATGGCGAAACATATCCAGTAACTATAGGTGAACAGAAAGGTGAACAGCAAATAACCGAGTATGACTGGTGAATTTCACAAATCATGAATGATGCTGCATTCATTTGTTTTTAGTTTAATTTGGATAAAACACCCGGATGAAACCGGGAGATGTAAAGAGCTGCTTAATTAGGCCTGATTGCAATGAGGAAACCGGTTAAGTTAGTTGGGTTCGAATCCCACAAAATAGCAAATTAATAAAATTGGGGATATAGCTATAATGGTCAGAGCGGCGGCCTGTTAAGCCGATGGTTGTGGGTTCGAATCCCTCTGTCCCCGCTAGTGGTTTGAACTTGAATTAACAAGCGAAAGGATAAAAGCTTTCACACGAATATAAATCCGAAAATGCTAAATTATCCAATGATGGCGCGATGATGGAATTGGTAGACATAGCAGACTTAAAATCTGCTGGGCCGTAAGGTCCGTGCGGGTTCGAGTCCCGCTCGCGCTACCAATAATATGAGTGTGGAAATAACTTGTAACTCAAGTAGAGAGTTTCCAGTAAATGGGTGGCGAGAAGAGTAAAGAGCTTACAATTTAGCCATATTATTATTTTGGATCACTTAGGTGACAGATATTTGGTCCATTGGTATAACGGTTAGAATATGTGACTGTCGATCACAAGATGAGGGTTCGACTCCCTCATGGACCGCCAAATAACTAAGTGATATATTTTGGTGGCGTGGTTTGAATGGTTACAATGCCGGACTGTCAATCCGTGTGGTGGGGGTTCGAATCCCCTCGTCACCGCAAATAGAAAATAATAACTTATAAATATAAATTAAAAACATATGAAAACAATGAAACGAAAACGTTAGTTGTGTATGTTTCCTGAGAGAAATTGGTATTATGTTTTAACCAAAAGAAGCATGCACATAAAATCAAAATCAAAAACAAATGAATTTATTATGTGTATGCCCTCTTAGCTGAGTTGGTTAAAGCTGCGGCCTTTTAAGCCGAGGATCCAGGGTTCGAGTCCCTGAGGGGGTACCATTTGCTCTCATGGCGTTAATTGGTTAGCGTACCAGACTTTTAATCTGCGAGGTCAGGGTTCGAATCCCTGTGGGAGCACAATTATAAATTATGCCTCTGTAGCTGAGCTGGTTAAAGCTGCGGCCTCTTAAGCCGAGGATCGTGGGTTCGAATCCCACCGGAGGTACACAACGGTTTCATATTGTTTAATATGGCTCCGTGGCGAAATTGGTAGTACGCATCAGACTTAAAATCTGAGGTCCAGAAATGGGCGTGTGGGTTCGACTCCCACCGGGGCTACAAATTAAATTTGGATGTGACTGCAGCAATATATATAAAATTCATATTTAAGTGGAAGCTGTCACGGCTGCTTACCTGATATAAAGTAAGTAATAAATGTGTAAATGTTGACTTGCCTTAAGAAAGCAAATGTCAAATCCACTCGGTGAATTAATATGAATTTCCTTGGGGAGGTCGTTTAGTGGTCCAGGACAGTAGGCTTACATCCTACCAACCAGAGTTCGATTCTCTGCCGCCCCACTCTTGCATGCCGTGCAAAAATTCATGGAGAAGTTAAATGGCTAAAGGTTGTTCTTTGAAGTATTAATGCGTACGACAATTATGGAGAAGATATTCATGAATCTTATTAGTGATTAGATAAGTTGATAATGGCGTAATTAACCATTTGATGATATTCTTTTTGGTAATAAGTTTAACACAGCTCCAATACAGTTCTCGATAATCTGGGAAATCGAAGTTGGTCCGTTGGTTGAACGGTAACAATGCCGGCTTGTCACGCCGTGTGGTACGGGTTCGATTCCCGTACGGACCGCGAACATGGCTCATTTAGGGTATTCTGAATAAATGGCTGCAACTGTTTTGAAAGTTACCTATTAAATGAACAAATCGTTTCAATTGCAGTTGAAACTTATGTTTAGTGTATGGGTTGCATGCTGGCGGCAAACAGTACGGCTGTTACCGCCGGAGGATAAGGTTCGAATCCTTGAGCATAGCTATTTGTTGTATTGCAGGTAACAATATAACAAATTATATGGGAAGAAATGGAGATAGTTTGGTTAAGTCGGTTTGTTGAAAATAGATTTAACACGGGCTGTTGAGACGATATAATTCTCAACAGTAACAAGGAACAGATCCGAGCCTTTTAAATTCGGACAGCGATAAGTTGTGGCTTATCAGTGGTTGAATCTAAACTTATACCACGCATGAAACACTGCTAAATACGTTTAGCCGGTTCGTGGAAATTCCGGTTTTAATTTCCACCTTTTTGGGGTGGCTGCTCTGATGGTGGAAGGGCGGCGGACTGTAAATCCGTTACTATGAAACACAGGGGGTTCGAATCCCTCCCACCCCACTGGCATCAGAACTGAGGTTCGAATCCTCAGAGAAGTAGTACTACTTAGTTTAGAAATGGTTAAAACAGTGTAAGTCCGAGTTTTATTAATAAATTTAAAAGTTAAGAGTTATGAAGGAAGCAGTATTTTATTGCGGTATAGATGACTCAGAAGCATTCTATACCAAGCCTGAGTAACGGCACCGGTCTGTAAAACCGATCTGCATCAACAAATTGTCGTAGTGGGCTCGCAGTAAGTAGGTTCGAATCCTACCTCAGGCACAATTCTTAACAATGCCGGTTTATCACAGTATATTGGTAACTGTAGCCGCCCCGTACAGGCGGGTTCAACCAATCGAAAGTATATAGCTCGAGACAATATATATGAATAGAAGTTGAATATGTGAATAGGTTCGATTCCCACGATGGCACAATGGTTTATAATAATTAATCGAATTAATCTTGGAGGTAAAATCTCGCTCCTTACGATGAAGCGTTTTTATTTCGGTAAAATTCCGATATGGGAGTTAAATAGATTAAAGAGATTTGCGCTCTTAGCTCAGTTGGCAGAGCAACGGGCTTTTAATCCGTGGGTCCTGGGTTCGAGTCCCAGAGGGCGTACAATTTGCCTCTATGGCAGAAGGGTTCATGCACCGGACTCTTAATCCGGCTATTAGGGTTCGAGTCCCTATGGAGGTACAATATCGCGGAAGCAGTGTGGTGGTCGCATACAAGGCTCATAACCTTAGTGGTGGAGTTCAATTCTCACTTCCGCAACCAATTATATTCTATCAGGTCGGAGTGCAGAGAAGTACTAATTAGTAAATTAGTAGGTATGACGAACATTAGGAAAATCCGGCACGTAGGTGGTACAGAATTATGGGAAGTTGCAAATTCGCTATAATTTCCGAGGCCGTAGGATGCGTTTAGGCGGTCATACGTTGGAAGGCGCAGGTGGGTAGAATATATGGGGAGATAGTGTAACGGTCAGCACGGGAGTCTTATACACTCGATAGTCTGGGTTCAAATCCCGGTCTCCCTACTCGTGCCAAGGTAGAGCGATGCAAGCCAGTATCTTGTGCTAGTCTTTCGCCATGTAGATGACGGGAAGTAATGTAAAATCATTGCAACATGGTACAAGCCCTCCCTATTCGGAACACGTAAGTGGTAAAGGTAAGGACTTTATAACCGAAAGGTGAATTTGATAAGGATGCCGAATAGCCGAAAATGTATGAAATTGAAGTGAGTAGGTGAGTTACCAGTCTCGAAATACTGGTTAATGCGTCTCTGGTCTAATGGTTAAGGCACTGGACTCCAAACCCAGTAGATGAGGGTTCGACTCCTTCGGGGCGCGCTTATTATTTTGATAGTTCTGAAAAATTTTAATCAGAATGGGCGACATTGACTTGCTTAGCCCAGTGTTGAAATGCAGACCATTTAGGTAATCCTGCAAAGTATAATCTAAAAAAATCGAGGAGTCAAATATGGGTAGGTAACATAAAAAACGATTTAAAACTTCGGTCGTTGTTCTCCGTAAGGTAGTGTAGATTGTGAGTTACTTCAAAGGATTAATGTATTTGTCTGTTAAACAAAAGAGTGTTGGTTCGAGTCCAACCCTACCCGCCACTTATAAGGGAACCGAGTTATGGGGTACTCGGGGATAGGAAAGTTTGGAAACGTATTTGTCCTGTAAATCAGTCTTTCAAATAAACAACCCTTATGGAGCATTAGGCTAACGGTAAACTGCTCCCGTGCTCTGGGAGTGTTCGAGGTTCAATTCCTTGGTGTTCCGCAAATTGGTGACGTAGCTAAACGGTAGATAAACGACTTTATTCGCTGTTACTCAGAAATGATGTTGTAGAACAGAGTTACTTCAAAGCATTAATCAGTCAAATTAAGGAAAGTTGGTTCGACTCCAACCGTCACCGCAATAATAAATTTTTGAAAATTTTATATTTTCAATATTGGGTAGAAGTATAAGGGTAAAACAAATTTCAAAATGACTTTATTCGCTGTTACTCAGAAATGATGTTGTAGAACAGAGTTACTTCAAATTTAAATGTACATTTCGTCGTAATCGAAAGAGATGGTGGTTCGAGTCCACCCTACCCAACAATTCTCGTCGAGCAGCTGGTTTTCAGGGGCTTGTCACCAGCTGGGAACAAAAAAGACCGCCCACCATGTGTCTATGGCCGAGTGGTTGAAGGCAGCAGACTGTTAATCTGCCGTGGAGAAATCCCCATCGTAGGTTCGATCCCTACTGGGCACGCCCTAAGTACTCTATGGTGAAATTGGAAACTGACTTGAAGGCCAAAAGTTAGTAATACACGGAGGAACTGTAAACCTCTGCTTTAATGCATCTCGGTTCGAATCCGAGTAGAGTACTATGTTATATTCTTGCAAGAATCGGGATTTGGTGTAATGGTAAGCACGGGGTTGTATTTGCGCAACCAGGTGAAGTTCGAATCTTCGGTCCCAACAAATAACTATCGGTGTCCGAGTGAAACGGATATGTTTCTATATTGATGTGTCGGCGGACTGTGTTAAGACTTAGAATTAGGGCGCTACTTATCGACGGATAAGCAATCTTGAAAGGGGTACTTAACAGCATCAAGAAATAAACAAGGTTAAAAGTCAAGCAAGCCCGGGATAAAGTGAGGAACTAAGTTACTTGTTTTGGAAACGATCACGGCAGGGATATAGCACCTGCAAATAATGGGTTCGACTCCCATGGCCGCTACAAGATTGCCATTTAGCTCAGTCGGGTAGAGCACGTAACAATACTTTTGTCGCTGGTTACGTAATATCATTAATTACTGTTGAAGATGAGAGTTACTTCAGCCTTTTAAGCTCGGGGTCGTGGGTTCGAGCCCCACAGTGGCAACTAATAAAAATATATCAGCATCTAAAACAGGGCCGAAGGAGAAACAATAGGCGCGCATTGTTCAATGGTTTGGGTCTGTCCGATGAGAAAAATCTTTGAGGCTAAGCCATGATGGATATATTTTTTCTTTGAAATTTTATTTATATAAAACTATATTATTATTGTTAATAAACAAACAGTTTGGGATGTAGGTCAAACGGTTAAGATGTCTGCCTGTCACGCAGCACGGAGCGGGTTCAACTCCCGTACGTCCCGCATAATATTGTTAAAAAGATGACATGCTCCTAAGGTAGGAATAAATCTTTTTATGCAAGAGTCAATAACGATGGTTCTGATAGAATAAAAATTAAATTCAGAGAAATTAGATATTCAGCGCATGCGGGCTATCGTGGGAAGTACAACCACAATTAGGGCGAGGCATAGTTGTTATTGCACAATATTATTTCTTCGTTGGGCCCGTAGCTCAGTTGGTTAGAGCAGCAGACTCATAATCTGAAGGTCGTGGGTTCAATCCCCTCCGGGCCCACAAATTATTATTAATATATCGCGGTGGTAGAGCAATGGTAGCTCGTAAGGCTCATAACCTTGAGACGCAGTTCGAATCTGACGGCCGCAACTAATATCGTGGGATAGTGTAAAGGTAACATTAAAGGCTCATAACCTTTAGCTTCTGGTTCGACTCCAGATCCCGCAACTCCGAGCCCGTAATAGGGACACGTACCTGACGTAAGCGGAAACGATAGGTAAAATGAATTGGGAGGCTCAGTAAGCTTTGTGGTAATACACGCTAGCCTATCTACCTATGCCGAACGACTCTTAACCAATTCAATGAGAAATTTATCAGGTTGTTCTCATATTTTTATAAAGAACTTAAATAGATCACGTGGAGGCAGACCACCCGACCGGAGTAATTAACCGGAAATATGCATTAGTTCTTTATATTTGCCGGAATGGGACAGTGGTCGACTCCACTTGACTTGTAATCATGCTCCGTAAGGACGCGTCAGTTCGAATCTGACTTCCGGCTCTATCGTGTACATACCACTTGCTGGATTATCTGCACGTAAAAAATCAAAAGAGGTCGCGCCTCAACGTAACGTTAGTAATCCCTGAATAAATATGTGAGTGAGAGCGTATTCTATTGTTTGTTCAAATTGACTATTCTATCGTAAGTGAGAAAGTTTTTCTGTTTCGGTAACAACTTAAAACAGTATTTGGGGTCATGGTATAGTCGGCTAACACTTCTGCCTTGCACGCAGAGATCCCGGGTTCGAAGCCCGGTGGCTCCACACAGAACATACTACTAAGTATGAGAAATACAAAAAGTTAAGTACTGGAAATTGGCTTCTAAACGGCGGATTTGTTCCGTGTTAGTTGGAAGAGAAAACTGGGGTACAGGCTATAAAACTCTGATATCGGAGATGCCCAGGGCTTAAGCACGCGAAGGCCGTGTACAGGAATACTGTAGGTGACAGTGATACGTCTGCATGGAATATATACAGTAAGCAATCTTAACCCATACTTAGCAAGTGGACTGTCAATATACTAAACAAACCTTGTTGTATTATAGAGATACTTCATATTTTTATTGTTTGTTTGATTTTTATTTTATTACGATTACATTTTTATTTCTTTATAAGAGTGTTACGGGTTTGTTTATTTTTTTAAGAGAAAAATATTGGGCTATCGTATAACGGTTATTACACAAGATTTTGGTCCTTGTAATGCAGGTCCGATTCCTGCTGGCCCAACTAATTAACTTGCTTAACATAGTTCATGACACTGGTTACCGTTTTAGCAATTGTAGGTATACATGCAATGAGGTTATCGGAGAAGAATCAAGGAACCGATGATTTAAAAATATGATTTAAATCAGACTTCACCAGAAGCAAGTTTTTAATATAATTTGATGAGTACAGGCCTCTGAGTAGTACTGGGGTAAGTAATAAGCAAATGTCGACTTCTTCTTATTACGTTGGTTGGATCTAAGAAATAGTCCTCGCCCAGTGAAATGAGTTGAGTTTCGTGAGAGCTCATAAGGTGCAACGCAACAGAAGAGTAAAATCTCAAAGAGATAATGCAATCCGCGTTTTCTAGCCGTGGTTTCTTCAGTCCGTAGCTCGCAAATTTACTCATCAATATACGGACTTAGTATAACGGTTATTATGACGGTCTCCAAAACCGTGGATGTGGGTTCGATTCCTGCAGTCCGTGCTTAATATAAATAATGGAAAATAAATTCATCACTTATGGGAAGTTATTTATATTTAAGGGACGCTGCGTGATGAACAGTGTAAAAGGCTATTAGTATATCGGTTAGTATGCTTGGTAGTGCAAGAGAGGCGGGTTCGACTCCCGTATAGCTTTCAAATTTTGTTGTATCAATTTATTTGTCCCATTGGTATAGAGATTGTGCCGCTGCTTCTAAACCAGCTGAGGTGGGTTTGAGTCCTACATGGGGCACCAAAGGAAGAGTTCAGGTTAGAATCCTGTTTGAAAACGGACTACACATCAAGGTTTGCCCGTTTGGTGTATAGAATTTGAAACAGCACGCCTTTTATTTACTAACAAATTAATTAAATTAAAATTATGAAACAATTTTGGTAGATTTTTGAAGATGGTTTTCCGTAAATAGATTTGTTTATTAAATCTGTTCAATATTTTCTATGTGTTCAACAATATTTGAACAGAACGTTTTCTTGAACACAGAAACATTATAAACAAAAAATATTTATTTACAATTATGGAAAACAAAGAATTTAGAAACGCTTTATTAGAAGCAATCAAGAACGAATTAAAAGATTTCACTCAAATTCAAAAGGATTTAAAGAAATCACGTAAGGAACAATATCGTCCAAAAGGAAAAGCATTACAAGATATTGTTGATGAAGCTAAAAGTAATGCAGCAAAAATTGAAACTCTTATTTATTATTATCGTTGGTTGAAGCACGGTTTGAAATACTGGGCTAATAGAGGTATTCATAACTTTAAGGAATATAAGTTCTTAAAATTAAACGATAAAGGCTTTGATGCTGATGACTATTATTTCAAGAACTGGGATAAAGTTATTGATTACGGAACAAACAAAGGTAAAACTCACGGTGAACTTTTAATGCAATATTCAAAGACTTATTATATTAACAAATGTAATGAGTATGGAATTGAAGTATCAGAAAGTAATGTTAAGTATATCATTGAAAATAAATAAACGATAATAATTATGGATAAGGAATATATTTTAGATTTAATTAAAAAGAGTGACGAGTTTAATCATATGTACACTCATGAAGGAGAAGACTTTGTAATTGATGCAACAACTAAAGAACAGTTTTTAGCATTCAAAGATTTCGTTAAGTCTAAATCTCATCACCACTATGTATATGTTGCTTATTATGCATTCAAGCATCGTATTGGATGTGATTTTGAAAATGGTGAATTGGTTGATAATTTGAAGTTAAGAGAGTATCTTGATAATGAAATTGTCAAATGTTATAAAATGCTTTACCATGGAGAAAATTCATGGGCTTATGGAGGTGGTGGTGATTGTATGAAATATGAAGCAATCCCAAGATTTAAGAGAAAAGTAATTGAAACATACAATAAATTTGCTACATTAAAAAATGAAAAATAAATTATATATTTTAACAGATAAAACATTAGATCCTATATATGCTGCTGTTCAAGGTGGTCATGCTGTTGCAGAATGGTTACTTGAAAATTGGTAGATACAAGGAAATGGAGATCCTGCTTTGGAATGGAGAAATGATTATCTTATTTATTTGTCAGCTGATGTAAATGAGTGGTATGAAAGACTTGCACCATTTGATCCATCAAAATATAAATGGACATATTTTACAGAACCAGATTTAGATAATAAATTAACGGCAATTGCAATATATGAACATGATTTTCCTGGGATTATAAAGAGAAAATTGAAAAATGAGAAATTATTAGAGAGGAATTAACTTCCTCTCTTTTATTTTTAAACATATTGAGCACACCGTACTATATTTATTTTTAAATATATATCAATGTTCAATTAACAAAAATATTAAAAATATTATGAAAAAGCATTTATTATATCTTTTGATAGTTTGTATGTTTTTATTTTCATCTTGTATGAAACATGATTTTAATGAAAACAATGAACAACAAATAAAAGATAATGTTGAAACAGTATTTGGCACTAATTTTCCAAATACTCAAGATTGGTGTACTACAATAAATAGTTCAGTAAATGTATTTGCAAATACATCTGAAAATATTGTTAAAGTACAAGTGCTTATGTCAAGTGTAAATAGAAATGATTCATCTATTAATATAACAAGTCTTAATGAAGCAAATATTAGTAAAAATGAAAAAATATCAATTACATTTGATGTTCCCGAAAATTATGAAGCTTTATTTATTGCTTTCATAAACGATAAAGGTCAATATTTCTACAAGCCGTTTAAAATTGGTGATAAAGAAGTAAATTTTAATAATGTTCAAAAAGCTAGAACAAGATCCGTAAGTGTTTCATTACCTTCTGATGCAAGTTTTACAATAAATGGTACAGTTGAAACATTTGCAAATCAAAGAGGTTGGCTTCCTGGTGAAGTATTTTATAATTTTGATAATACATCATATACACCTGAAGTATATACAACTGATTTTATAACTGTATTCAATAATGTTATATTCAATTACTTTAAAAATGGTCGTGCATATAATAATTTACCATTGATTAAGAAAAGTGGATATTACAATGAATTATCTTATCCTATAACAACAGGAGATGAACCTATTATTGTATCTCCTGTATATAAGAATGATGGTGGTTATAAAGAAATTGCATTTGCTGATTTATATTACTATTATTATAAAGGTGATTTATCAGTAGCAGAAATTGAAGCATTACCAAAATATAAAGCTATTGATCTTAGCACAGTATTTACAAATGAAGATAATAATGTTACTTACAAACGTGCTTCTTATGGTTTAGTATATTTTGGAGATGGAACTCCAGAAGTAGGTACCGTTGGCACATACAAATTCCCAATTGGATATAAGATTGGATTCTGTTATAAATCAAACACAACCACAGATAATAAAAAGAAACAAGGTGAACTTTATGGAGATGGCCGTTTGAATTATAATATTAACAATTGGGGTAATTTCAAAACATCTAAATTAGAAGCTACTGCACCTCGTATGGCTTGGATGACAGTTGATAATAGAATGTTCTTATGTGTAGAATCAGGTACTGATGCAGACTTCAATGATTTGATTCTTGAAGTTGAAGGTGGTATTGAACCAATTATAATTCCACCAATATATGAAACTAATTTCTATACATTCTGTTTTGAAGATAGACGTCTTGGTGATTATGATATGAATGATGTTGTATTAAAAGGAACTAGACTTTCAGAAACAACAGTAGAATGGACTTTAATGGCTACTGGAGCAACTGATGAACTTTATATATACAATATTGAAGGTGAACATATTAAAAATACTGCTGAAGTACATGATATTTTAGGAAAGCCACGTGGAACGTTTATTAATACACAAAGCGGTGATAATACTCCTTATGTTACTGATATTGTAAGAGTTGCAAAAACATTTAGTTTCTTAGATGTAACAACACAACCTTACATATTTGATAAAAATATGAATTGGGATGTACATATTTCTCGTATAGGACAAGATCCACATGCTATTATGATTCCTTATGATTTTAGATGGCCTCTTGAAAAAATTTGTATTAATAAAGCATACTTACAATTTAATTCTTGGGGAATTGGTTCAATTGAAGATAATGATTGGTACAAATATCCAGAATTAGATAAAGTTTTTTGAAAAAATATTTAACAAATTCTATATAAAAATATCGGGACAATCTCGATATTTTTTTATTATTAATTAACAATAAGCGTTAGTGTTTTGGTACAGAGGTAATAAACGCTTACCTTTAAGAGTTGTAACAGACTCGAGTTGTATTAGAACAAATTAAAAAATATAAAGCTTAACATTATGGTACAAATTACAAATCCGTTAGCCAAGATTGCGGTTAACAAGTCACTTTTAAAAGAATATTCAAATTCAGAGTATTCAAGAGTTGTTTATATGAAAAATAACTCAGAGTTTCAAATTCAAATTTTTAATCCTTACGATTACACAATTGGTGCAGACATTTCAATTAATGGTAAGAGAATGTCTAATCGTATTATCATCAAACCAGGTCAACGTATTTGGTTAGAAAGATATCTTGATGAAGCACGCAAATTCTTGTTCTCAACTTATGAGGTTGAAAATAGTTATGAAGCAAAACAAGCTATTCGTAATAATGGATTAATCAGTATTTCATTCTATAAAGAAAAGCCTTATCAAGAGCCTATACATATCTTTAAGTCAACACCAGAGCCACAGCCATGGTATAATTATAGATTGTATAGTGATAATATTGATAATACTGCTCTTAATGCATATCATATTGACAATGCGGTTAATTTCTGCGCAGAAACAACAAGAGGTTTAGCAAAGAGTTCAGTAACATCTGCTGCAACATCTGCAACTTATACAAGTACATTAGGTATGGATGATATTAAACCTTCAGGAGCAAAGAATATTAATGCAAATATAAGAAGTAAGTCAATTGAAACTGGTCGTATTGAAAAGGGTTCACATTCAAATCAAGAGTTTGAGAATGTATTTATTGATTTTGAATACTGTTCATTTGCACTTGAGACAATTCAAATACTTCCTGAATCTCAAAAACCCTACACTGATAAAGATCTTAAAAAAGTTTATTGTGTAAATTGTGGACGTAAACTTAACACAAAATATAAGTTCTGTCCATACTGTGGTTATAGAATTGTATATTAATAAATAAAGCGAGCTTATTGCTCGCTTTTTTGTTTTGGATAAACTCCGATATAATCCATGATATGCATGGTATCGTCATCTATCATTTCTTGAGTAATATAAGGGTTATGTTTCTTTGCATATAATGGTAAACACCAAGAACTCCAATCCATTTGTTTTATATTCTCCCAGAAACCTTTATCAGTGTCCCAATTGAATAAATGACAGTAATATTCTTTTATTGATGTAAATGGTAAGTTGTCATTTCTAAAATATGTTTTCCATGGGTGATGAGTTCCATATTCCCAAATCATATCTTTATAATCAATAACAGCAAAATTTGCTTCTTTCAAATAAAGTTCTGCAATATCTAAAAACTTCTTATTATTTGTATTATCTTCAAGATAAATACGAATTATTGAACCTGGAAACTCAAATTTGAAATACTTACAAATATCTGGAATAGTTGCAAAACTTATATTTTTTGATTTATAAAAACCATGTGCAGTATGCCAACGATCTTTGCATCTTGAAACTCGTACATCAAATATTCTTACACCTAAGTCATATTGGGTTTTAATATCTAACTTTTGACATCTCCAAAAAATAGATATTAAATTATGTAAAGGATTTATTGGCTTATCGTATGTAAATGAATCGTGTGATGCTATCATATTTATTCAACAACTAATTCTTCTTCAGGATTTATATCGTCTTCTTGGTCATCAGGAATACCGTTATGATTATCATCTTTTACTGGTCTTCCATTTTCATCAAGAGGTGGCACTTTAAATTTTGAATATGAAAATTCTGTCCATGCTGATGTTAATCCACCTGATGCAAATATACCTGCAACTGCGCCAATGTATAAAGCCATATCAGATAAATTAATTGTCATTGTATGATTAAAGAATATATCAACAAGCATACCAACAATAGGTACAATTAATAAGATTATACCTACAAACAAAGTTGCTAATAAGAAAAAGTTTAATGCACTAACATTATTATTTTCTTTAACAAGTTTTGCAAAATAATTATCGTTGTCTTCTTTCTTTTTCATGCCTTTATATAATCCGAAAGTAATTGTTCTTAATATTTTTTGTCCAAACATAAAATTGTGATATATTTAATGCCTCAATATATCAAATCCTATATATTAATAATAACCCAAAAAATTGATTTATGTTAATCTGATGGAAATCAAATAATTAACTAATGATAATTGGGTTAATTTAAATTAATTATTTCATAGTTATAAGAGAAAAAGCATATATTTCTATACCAATTTTGTTATTTTGAACTATATTTAATTGTAATTAATTGTAAAAAGTACAATAAATATTATGAAAGAAATAATGGTAGTATTAGGAGTTCTGCTTATATGTATTTTTCTAATAAAAATAAAAGATGAAATATAATATGAAGACAGTAAAGAACTTTTTTAAGAACGCATGGGATTGCTACTGCCAAGCTATGGCACTTGCATATTATCCTTATTATATGAAGCATGAAACTTCATCAAATGATTAATAGACAATAAATAACAAACAACAGTAAAAATATTAAAAATTAGAATTATGAAAACAATTAAAAGAATTACAAAAACATTAGTTCATGGTTATATTAACGGTATGAAAGAAAGTGCTAGATGGCAGTACGGATATTTATACGAGAAATAACCAATAATTAAATAAAAGATATGAAACATAATTTTATAAAGTGGTTCATATCGGATTATATAGAGATTATCAAGTATATTAAAACTTTAATAGAAAAACAAAGAATTAAAAAAATTGTTAATCGGTAATTATGAACAAGTTAGTTAAAAAAATTAAAGAATATTTTAGAGTAAACGCTTCACAAACAATTGAAGAGAAACATCAAAAATATGCATATAGATTTTATTAATTATGAAAACAATAAAACGAATTGTAAAAAAAATAATATCTGGTAATGTTCTTATGACACCAACAGGTATGATACCAATGAATATATGAAAACAATAATTGTTGGTATATTGTTTATATTTGGACTTATAATTGCAAAAGCAGTTGATACATATTTTCAGTCCAAACATTATTTTAAGTAAACTCCTTAAAACAACATACAACCATTAAAAAAAGGCGAGCATTAGCTCGCCTTTCATTATCTATCTCTAAATACGCCTCCCTCATATCCTTGAATAGTTTTATCTATTTCAGATTTGTCTATTCGATATTGACCCAATTCACAGTATTCTTTTTCTATTTCAATACAAGTATAATTTCTTCCTAATTTATTTGCAACAACTCCTGCTGTACAAACTCCTGCAAATGGTTCGTAAATCCTATCTTCAGGTTTTGATGATGCAAGAATTAATTTTGCAAATAATTTTTCAGATTTTTGTGTTGGATGATCTGTATTTTCTGGCATTGACCAAAATGGTACTGTAATATCAAACCAAATATTTGATGGATATGTCATTCGCATATTACCTTCTTCAGTTGATTCCCAATCCTTATTATTTCCATTTTTATCTTTATATGGAGCTAATACTTTCTTTTTGATTTTAACTGCTTCAACATCAAAATAATAATTTGCTTTATCTTTAACAACCATATAAATATCTTCGGAATTATTCTTCCAATTATTCATTGCACCACGACCTTTATCTCGTGCCCATGTTATTCTATTAATAACATCATTTGTTGCAACTCCAGTTGTATCAAGATTTTGTAAAGCAAGATATTCAATAAATGAAGTTTTCCAATCACCACAAACATACATTGTTCCATTAGGCTTCAAAACACGCAAGCATTCCTTGAATATATCATAAACATATTTCAAATATTCATCTTGGTCCATTGCTTTGAATGTTGTTGTGCTATATTGCTTGGTTAAATTATATGGAGGATCTACTATGATTAAATCAAAATATTTATCTGGAATTGTTTTGTTAATTTCATTGAAATCTCCATGAATTATCTGATTCTTATTTTCAATAAATACATGATCTATTTTTGGAGCAACTATACCTATTTCCTCAGCTGATAATGTTATAGTTCTATTCATTGAGGCTCTTTCTTTCATTCATCTAATAAACATATATTTTATACAATATAGTAATTATATATTAATAAATTTTAAATTTTGTTAAATTATTGTCCAGTCGCAAATATATCATATGTACCTTTTTGATTTGGAATATATCCACCAAGACGATTTGCAAATATATCATCTCCATTATTCATTGGTGGGAACATTGGACTGTTATCACCAAAGTAATCAAAGCTTCTATCTCCCCATTTGTTATTATAACTATCTTCAACTTCAGATTCAATATATTCTTCAATTAATGATTTATATTTACCTGTCTGTTGTACCATAGGAATTTGAACAAATGTCATAATTAAATCATCATGTCCATAAGAAGCTTTATATGATCCATTGCCATTTTTATCTTCAAAGTTTTCAAGTTCACCAAGAGATATAAGGTCAGTAGTATCAATTTGTTCCTTTTCAAATAATATCTTTAACAATGAACAAGCTGTACCTTTATTTCCTGATGTAAACTTAATACCAGGGATAAAGTTTGATGTTGATTTTGTTCTACCAAGAATTTGTTCATCCATTGCTGTTTTCTTATACATAACAAAGTTTGATAATTCAAGTTCATCAACAATATTAAATCTATAAGCAGCTTCAGTGTTAAAATCATCATCATTCAAATCCATAAGCATTCTATAGAATAATGCTCCATAAGTATTCCATTCTAATGACCAAATACATCTATCATAATTGAATAATTGCCCAGCTAATAACCAAAATTCTAAAGCAGCATGTTCAAGATCTACTGAATTGGCTTTCCAATAACCAACATGTTTAAATTTGTCCTTTCCTACAATTTGGAATATATTGAATATAGTGGAATCATTTCCACCGCCTTCTGCTAAGTCAATTGTTAATAAAAAGAATACTTTCTTAAGCAATATCAAATCAAAATCTGGTCTGAAGAACAAATTCTGATGATATTGTAAATGTGTTCCATATAAATCTTCAAGTTCTTCTGTTTTTGGTTCCCACAATATTGCTTTATCTCGTAATCTTGATAAACATTCACGAGATACAAGACATTGGTCAGAAGCAGAGAATTGTGTACCGTATTGATAATAGAAAGCTTCTTCACTTCCTAATATACCAATCATTTCTTCCTTCCATTTTTCAGTACGTTTTTCCCAGATCTTTAATTTTGTATTAAATTGTGGTACTTGATACCAGTCAACTTTAAATGGTGCATATATGTTTTTCTTTTCAATTGCACCTTTCCACAATTTATAGAATAAGTTAAATCCATTCTGTGTTGACATTATACAAACATTTGAGTCAGTAATAGTTGTTACAGTAGGTATAATGTTATTATAGAACAATTCAACATCATTAGGTGGACACCAAGCAAACTCATCAAGAATAAGGAAATTGATTGTTTTACCAAGACCTGCAGTTGGTGAGAATGATTCTGTTGCAATTGTTGAATTATTATCAAATGAAATTTCTGTTTGATTCCATTTCATAGTACCTATCTTCAAATGATAAGGAAGATACAAGTACATATCTTTTATTTTTTTAATCAAGTCTACACCAGCTGGACCTGATTTTGATAATATAAGTCCATTCTTATCTGAATTGAACAATATAACCCAAAGACAATAAATTGCTGTTGTCGTTGATTTACCAGATTGACGACAACTTAAGAATATGCTAAATCTATTGTTTTGTAAATGTCTTATATAATCTTCTTGATAATCACGTAACTTACAGGCTTTCAAACCTTCAGGTGTCATCAAGAAACATTTTGAAGCGAAATATATTGGGTCAGTTGCACAATGCTTATAATCTTCTATTTCTTCAGGAGTATATCTTCTAACAAGTTCAGGTTTTAATAACTTTGTATTCTTGTTTAAAAAAGGACTAGCCTTTAATGGCTGTCCTGATTGAATACCTTCTAATGCTTTTTGTATAACTGAAGTTGACCAAATAACCTTTTCGGCAGCTTTACCACCAACTTGTTCTTTTATCGGATTATACTCATATTCAAATTCTTTATCTTTAGCCATATTTACAATCCTATTAAGGCAAATATTTTTAACTTTGCTTTTTGTATAGCTGCATCAGCTTTTATTTTTGCTTTCTTTTCAACTTTCTTTTTTTCGTCTACAATTTTTTTAGCTTGTTTTTCAAGTTCTTTATTATATAATCTTACAATATTAGATCCAATTTTATCACCCTCATCTTGACAGAAATCATCAATATCTTTTTCAATTTTCTTATATCCTGTTTCTAATTCTTGAGTGATATTCTTTTCAGCTCTTGCTATTTCTTTATCTACATTTTGTTGTACCCATTCTGCACCTTCAGCAATATGTGATGTAATCTTACCGATAGTTTCGGCACTTTTTGCAGCTACCTTTTGTGCAGATTCAATAAACTTTGAAGCTTTCTTTTTTGCTTCATCTGCCTTTTTATTTTTCTTCTTTTCATTATTGTCTTCCTTTTTACTTTCATCTAAATCTTCAACAGGAGTTGTCATTTGAGGCATGACGTCTCCTAATGATAATTTAACTGGTTCATAAGGTTGACCATTTCTATCTATATCGCCTTTTGATTTTCCAACTCTTGCAGATGTATAACCTGCAATTCTCCCAGGAATTGATGCAGGTAATGCAATCATTTTCGTAGTATATTCTGCAGCTAATGAAACTGCTTTATTTGCAATTGCATCATTAACAGCTGCAGCTACCGCTGCTGCGGCTGCTGTTGCATCTCCAGCATTGTCCATTATTGACTTAACATCTACCTCAGATTTCTTTTCTTCTGAATGTATAGGATCTGGATAATCTGGGCCACTATTTTCTGGATCTGCTGTATCTGTTCCTGGATAATCTTTAGGATTACCAGTTGCCATTGAGTTTGGTGGATCACCTGCTAATAATGGAACAATCTTTGGATCTGGTGGTTCAGGTTCAAACATTGGAGTAAATGCTGGAGCAGGTTCAATCATTGGACCATTATATGTTGCTTGCCCATAACTTTCAGCTCCTATATATCCTTCACTCATATAAACTAAAATATATTTAATTAACGTGACATTTTGCACATAATATATCGTTAGCAGTAAATGAATTTGCTAACTGTTGTAATGGTTCTTGTAAATGAGATGTATATGGGCTTCCTGCTGCAGCTGCAGCAACGGCCATACACTTTTCTTGCATTCCACCTCTTAATGTTTGACATTTATGTCCCATAACAGCTGGTTCATAAGGTCCTGCAGGTGAATTGTCTCCGCCACATTGAAGTATATTTCCTGATGTAACATTAATATTACAATCATGAATATTCAACTTATATTCTCGTGTTGGAAAAAAGTCAATATAGTCTTCACCAATTACTTGTTTGTAACCTTGCTTATTATCCCAAGTTGACATAATTGGTGTTTCCATTTCTTCACGAGCATGAAATACATCAGGTGTATCGTCATAATACTCATTAAGATATCCTTGTACTATGTCAATTGTTTCAAAGAATGGAAACCACCAAAATTCGTTATAATTTGATTTATTAACTAAAACCCATACTTTTTGACCTTTAAGAGGCTTTGTAAATGTTTGATAACAATACATCTTAAATGGTCTTACCCAAGGCAAGGCTTCTTTTGTTGGTGTTGTTGTATGATGAATAACTCCAGGAATTGAACATCTAACACGTCCAATTTTAAGAGGGTCATCATTATACTCAACAACACTCTCAATAATATAATAATCTATTAATTCTCCCATCTATAAATATAATAAAAATAAATTAAGTTAATACTTTATCTAATGAATTATAATCAACCATGTTGTCATATCCAACTAATGGAACTTCTTTGTTAGGGTCATACATTGTAAATATATACTTAACCCATGCAAATCTTTTACGATTTTTTAAATAATCCCAATCATATGTATGATAAAAAGCTTCTTGTTCAAATGATATTGAACGATATGCTACTTTTGAAATTGTTCTACCATACTTCTTTTTCTTATAAAACCAACTAAATGGAATTTTAATTATCCATTCTAAAACATATAAAGGCAAGAAAAATACATAAAGTAAATCTTTATATTGTTCAGTATGAATAGATTCGTGATTATATGTACTTTGTTTAAGTCTACCACGATATTCATTACGACCAAATAATACTCCAAATAGATTCATATATGAGAATCCAGAAAATGGAATAATTGAATTATAAATTACTTTCATATTTTATTAAAATTTATTTGTGATGCTTCTGCTTGTTTAGCAGTATTTTGTTGCAACTTTGCTTTTTCTTCTTTTTTAACGTGATCCTTCATAAGTTTATCGTATTTTTCGCTAACCTTCTTTCGTTTTTCTAATGATTTACGCATCTTATCAGGATCTTCCCAATCTTCAATCCATTTTTCATCACCTATGCATTGGTTCAATAATTTATCATAAAGTTCAAATATGTTTTTATGATCTTTATCAATTAAACGGAACCAATAATAGTATTTATCAGAATCATTTTTATCTCCCAATGGAAAGCCTTCCATTTTTGTTACTTCTTCAAAGAAATGTTCAATATTACCTAATGCTGCCCATGCACACCCAGTATCTTTACTATATGATTCACATTTATCGTAAATCAATCCACATATCTCTCTATATAAATCACCTCTTAAATCAAGTGGTGCATCTCCTTCATTAGGTTCATATCCCCAAGAACCTTCATTTATAAATTCATTAAGATTCTTCATTTCCGTATAACTTATTGAATATTTCTAAATAATTTACTTCATTAAGATTTTCATTTAAACCTGAATATGGTTCTATTTTATCTAATTCATTATAAAAATCATCAATTGCTTTATCAAGATTTTCTAACTTACGATCTTTACAACGATATTCAAGATGCCAACAAGTACTTTTGTTTTCAACACCTGTTAAAGGATCTCCATGAATATCAAAATACAAATGCCATTTATTATCTAATTTTGAATGATAATCAAATATTTCTAAATACTTATGCATAAAAACCAAAAATGCGCATAAATATTCCATCTTATGAAACCAAAAGAAATAAACCAAATGACCACCTTTATATAATACTGCACCTGGATAATTATCATTCTGTTTTGAATCTAAAGGTTCTATTAAATTCTTTTTTGCTAATACTTCTCTTATTTTATTAGAATCTTTATAATTGCTAATATAATGTGTTTCAACAGAGTCACACAATTCATTTATAGTATTATATTTACTATAATCATCAACTTGATTTGTTATCTTTGCACCACCAACTTTAATGGCAGCTTCATTAATTGTATTAGTTAATCGTTTCATATTATTATACTTGTGTTGTTTCTGGAGATTCAGGTTGTACTTCACCCATCATTTCGTCATCTATATCTGATGCATCTGATTCTGGTTCTTCACCACCTGTTTCTTCAGTTCCTGTTTCTTCTTCAGCACCAGCTTCTTCCTCTTCAGCTCCGCCTTCTTCGCCTTTTTGTTTTGCAAGCTTTTCTTCCATCTTGTACTTTTCATTCAATTCAAGGTCAGCATCAGACATCTTAAGATATTTCATAACCAAGAACTTAAGTGAGAAGAATGATTCTTCATTACCATCAGCATCAGTTGTTGCTAAACTATCTTTCATTGTACCAATAAATTCAATTCTCTTTGTCATAACTTCAATGTCCATCATTTCTTCAAACAAGTTGTATGAGTTCCAACGAAGAGAAATTGAGTCAAGTATACGTTTATCGTTTTTAATATCTGGAACAGAAAGTGTTAATTGAATACGAAGCGGTTTAAGTAATATTTCTGCAAATGAATTACGAAGACGAGTAACAAAACGTGAGAAGTCAATTTCATCACGTAATGCTTGTGTTGGATCATTACCGAACCAAGTTGATTGAGCTTCTTTATCAAATCTATTTGCAGGTATTTTTGACATCTTCCAAAGTTTAGATTCAAACCATCTTATTTGGTCAGAGTCATTAAGCATAGGACCATTATCAACAAGTGTTTCAATTTGAGGTGCACCATTTTCAGTTTCTGGGAACCAATATTCTTTATTGAATGGCAAGTTCATTTTACCATTAACTGTCAATTCACCTGTTTCTGTATTGAATGATATATCTTCTTTATATCTATTCATTGAATTTGCAAGTGTCTGCATACCATTCTTCTTTGACATTGAACCTACAGGAATTGTAAATAATGTCTTAAATGATGATTGTGTTACCGTCCAAATAACTTGTGCTTGTTCAATGATACGATACAAATTAAATGGACGAATCAAACGCTCAAGATATGATTGTCTTGTTGATACACCACTATCTTCATATTTTATATAAATAACTTGTGAGTCAAGCAATGTACGTTCAAATCCAAGTTTACCTTCAAACTGAATCCAATATGTTGTACCGTCTTTAATCTTTTGAGTTAATGTTGCTGGGTCAATATCAATAATACCAATAATTGCTTTTGGATTTTCAAGGTTATCATAAACAATTTCATATGCCATTACACCGTCTATCAAATAACGCTTATATTCATCCCAAGCAAACTTTTTCCATTCAAGTAATAAATAAATCTTATAGAACGCAATATCCATAGCATTACGAATTTCTTCAGCTGACTTTTCATTCAAATCTTGAATAAGACCTGTATCTAAGAATGGAGTACAAATATAAGATTCATCATCATCATATACAATTGATTCATTAGACATAATATCAAGAATATCTTCAAGTTCAGGCTGCATAGCCATCTTACGAAGAATATCACGTTTCTGCTCTAATGTTTTTTCAGCAAATGATTTGTCTTCTTCTGGTTTTACTTTCCAGTTATTCATTGATGATCCCATAAGAACTTGTTGCAATGCAACTTCTTCTTTAGGTTGAATTGCTTTATCTGCTGGAAATGCAACCATGTTCTTATAAACCTGGTCATTATAGTTCATTCCATAATGAGATAAAGAAGTCAATATCTTAGACCATCTTGTTGGTTTTTGTGTACTATCATAAGATTGCTGGAAATTTTTCTGTACCGCTTCATTAATAGTTTGTTCATTTTCCAACACACTTTCTAAATTACCAAATATCATAATTTATCAAATATATGTATATATAAAAATATATTTTTTGGTTTATTGTATGCTTTACAATAAGATATATTTATTTTAAAAATAAGATTTTTTCTAAATAATTTGAATAATATATAAATTTTACTATATTATATTTGTAACAAATAATAAAAATGAACATGGAAATTTGCCCAAAAGTTTATTTCAAAGTCAACAAGAATTACGGTGTAATGGTTCCCGTAAGTGGTCTCATTTCAAAGATCGACAAGGAGTTTCTGAATCCCGAGGTTCTTGAAGCCAACAAGAAAGGCTACAATGATTATACTCGCGACTTTATTACCAATTGTGATAAGTCGGATGTTTTCTTCTCAGAAAGCTACAACTACGATCCTAAGAAAATCACTTTCAACTTCGACGAAATTAAGGTCTGTGCAGACTCTGATTTTATTGAGATGTCAACTGGAGTTTGTACTTTCGATATGAAGAAAGCTTACAATTCAGGCGTCAAAAATGAGGATGCTGTTTCGTTTCTTAAGAAGATGATAAAGGATTATCCTTGTCCCGATGTCAATTCAGGTTTCTATGTTGAAGAGCGTCGATGGAATATCTTGCTCCGCAACATTATGAAGCACAAGAACACAATGTTGGTTGGTCCTACCGGAACTGGTAAGACTGATGTTATCATTCGAATCTGCAAGGCTTTGAATATTCCTTGCCGAATTTATGATATGGGTGCAATGATGGATCCTCTGACAGATTTGCTTGGTTCTCACCGTCTTGAGAACGGCACTTCAAAGTTCGACTATGCAAAGTTTGTTCAGGATGTTCAGGAGCCCGGAGTTATTCTTCTCGATGAGCTTTCACGAGCACCTCAGATGACCAACAATATTCTGTTCCCCTGCTTGGATGACCGTCGAATGCTTCCTGTAGAAATTGCAGACTCAAAAGGACTTCGTTCAGTTCCCGTTCATCCTGAGTGTACCTTCATTGCCACTGCAAATATTGGTTCTGAATATTCAGGTACAAATGAACTCGATGCTGCTCTTGAGAATCGTTTCATGACAATTCAGGTTGACTACCTGCCTAAGACAATTGAGTCTCAGGTAATTTCAATTCGTACAGGTTGTGATGAGCGTTCCGCAATGAAAATTGTTGGAGTTGCAAATGCAATTCGTGAGCGTTACTTGGATGGTTCACTTTCAAAGACAATTTCAACTCGTGAAACTCTCGCTTGCGGAGAACTTATCGTTGATGGTTTTTCACTTCTTGAGGCAGTCAATTTCTCCTTCTGTGAAAAGTTCCCCAAGTACGGAGAGAACTCAGAATATGATACTGTAAAGAAAATAATGATGGGATTCTAATTATGGAAATTATAAATAGAAAAGCAAGACACGAATATACTGTCATAGAAGATTTTGTTGCAGGACTTGTTCTTCAGGGTTCTGAAGTAAAATCAATTCGAGCTGGCAAATGTAATATATCTGATGCATATTGCTATGTATCATCAAAGGGTGAAGTGTGGATGAAGAACTCCCATATTTCAAAATATGACTCAGATCGGTTTACAAATCATGATGAACTTCGTGAACGTAAACTTCTATTAACTAAAAAAGAAATCAGAAAGCTAGCAGGTGAAGTACAGAACCCAGGTATCACACTTGTACCACTTAAAATTTTTGTTGACGAACGTGGTCTGTTGAAACTTGTACTTGGCCTTTGTAAGGGTAAGAAAGAATATGACAAAAGAGAAACTATTAAAGAGAGAGATTCTAAAAAAGAACTTAATCGTATTATGAAAAACTACTAGCATTTATTTGTTAATAAATGTTTAAGCAACTTTAAATTTTAAGGTTGCTTTTTCTATTTTAAACAAAATAAAGTATATATACAAAATTTATGGAAAACATTGAACAGCTAAAGCAAGATAATGCGAAATTAACAGAAAGACTTAATAATGCAGCAAAATTCTTTAGAGAACAAAAAGCTCAAATAGAATTATTAACAAAAGAGAATGAAGAGTTAAAAGCTCAAATTAATAGAACACCACAAGAAGAAGTAATTGATACAGAAAAATGGAATAAATTAGTTACTGAAAAAGAAAATCTACAAAAGCAAATTGAAGGATACGAAAACGAACGTAAATCAAATGAAGCATATTCAGATGATTTAAATAAACAATGTGACAAATATGAATTAAAAGTTCAGGAATTAGAAAAAAATATTGAGTCAAAAGATAAAGCTTATAAGGTTCTTCAAGATACATATAATGAAGTATTTGCTGATTATAACAAATTAAAAGAAGAAATATCTCAAATTGATAAACTTCAAAATACAATTAAAACATATGAACGTAAAATTGATGAACTTGAAAATAATAACCCAGAAGTTCAAAAATTAGAAGAGCAATTAGTAAAAGCTGAAAAGACAATTGAAAACGATAAACTTGATTATAATAAACTTAATAAAGAACATGAAGCTCTTAATGATACTTATAATAAATTGAATAATGAGTATTCAGATATATATACAAAGTATAATGATTTAGAACAAGGACGAATTAAATCTGAAGAACAACTTAATGCTTTGAATACTTTGTGTATTCAATACAAAGAAGACAACAAAGAGCTTCAAGATAAATTTGATAATCTTGAGAAAATCTGTAATGATTTTGAAAATCAGAAATTAGCAGCAGATGCTGATTATCAAGGTATATTAGATATGTATCAAGAGTTGCAAAAAGAATACGAAAGACTCAGAAATGAAAGAGATATATATTCACAATCAGATGATGCATTAGCAGAAATTGCAAAGATATTAATTGAAAAAGGTCTTGTAAATAAAAATGATTTAACACCACAAACAGCTATTAAAGAAAGCGGAACAGCTCATCGTATGGGAGATAGTTTAGAAGGTGGTAAGAATGTTGGTGTATGAAGATAGATACTTGTATAATTGTAAAAAACGAAGAAAAAACAATTAAAAAGCTTATTGAACAGTTTTTAGTTTTTTCAAATGAAATTCACATAACTGATACGGGATCAACAGATAACACAATAAAGATCATTGAAGATTTCCAAAAAAGTTATTCTAATGTTTTCTTGCATCATTTTGAATGGTGTATGGATTTTGCAAAAGCTAGAAACTATTCATTAACTTGTTATGAATGTAAATCCGATTATCAATTTTGGTGTGATGGTGATGATGAACTTAATGATAAGCTTCTTGAAACATTAAAAGAGTTTTCGCAATCAAATAAATATGATGCGGATATATATTTTATGAAATATCAATACTTTGATGGTGATAAAAATCCCCATAATCGTACATCACTATTAAAAGTTGGTAAAGGATTAATATGGCATGATCCTATTCATGAATATATAGGATATACAACTGCACATAAAGTTGATTATGACACATTTAATAATGGTTCTTTAATTATACATAGAAGACCAGCGAATGTTGCGCATACAGATAGAAATTTGCAAATATTTATGCAAATGGAACGTAATCAATATCCTTTTACATGTCGTAATAGATATTATTATGCTCGTGAATTAATGTATAATAAATTGTATGATTGCGCAATTAATCAATATCATAAATGTATTGACTCAACAGAAGATAATAAACTTGATAAATATAATGCTTGTAATAGATTATTTGAAATAAAAGATCCTGAAGCAATTGATTATTTCTTTAAGCTATTGAAGAATAATGTTTATCGCAAAGATATGTTTTATAATGTTGCTAAATATTATTATGATAATAAAAATTATGATTTAGCAAGATTATATTATCTATGGTGTATCAATACACCTGAGCCTAAACCAGGTCAATCATTTGGATATAATAAAATATGTCAAGTTAATTCATTATTACAATTAAATGTAATTGAATATAAATTAGGCAATATTAAAGCGGCAATAGAATATAATAACAGAGTATTGGCATTAGAACCTTCTCATAAAACAGCATTAAGTAATTTAGCTTTTTATAAGAATTATGAAAATAATCAAAATAAGTGATAACTTAAAGATAAATATTGAAATGCTTTATTCATTAGAGAAACGAGATAATAAGAAAGATATTGATGAATGGGAAAATAAGTATCAAAAATATTTAACTAATTTTACTCAAGATCCACCAATGCTTGCTATTACTGATGATGAAGTATTTCAACCAGTATTTGGAGAAGAAGTTGATGAAGACAAAATGAAATTATATGGGGATGCATTATCTAATCATATAATTTCAATTATTGGAGCATGCCCAATTTATAATGAAACTTATTTTGTTATACTTGCATCAGGATTAAAAATTAACATTGATAAAACAATTTATGATGCAATTGATGAATACTTAAATAAATTTATAGATTAAATTATAAATATTATTAATTTTTTAAATTTCGTTCATAATTTACTATATTAGTTTTGTAATTAATTGGTAAATTATGAACGAAATTGATTTTAGAAAATTGGAGCTAGATGTTTATCATATTTTAGATAAATATTTCAAAGATGTAAAAGATGTAGCAGGAAATGACTATGTCTTGCATTTATATGCTGTTGCTGATGCAGTACAAAAGGAAGCAAATTATGAAGTTGTAGATCCAAAATCAACATTAGCAACATTTTATAAAAAGGCATTTATTGTTGCATTGCTTCATGATATATTTGAAGATACTGCTTGTACAGAAGATGAACTTCGAAAGATTGGATGCGATGATGAAATAATTGATGCTATCAAGTCAGTTACTCGTCGTAAGGATGAACAATATTATTTTGATTTTATTTTACGAGCAAGTAAAAATGATATAGGTCGTATTGTTAAAATTCATGATTTGGAGAACAACATGGATATTAAACGTCTCAATAAGTTTGGAGATTATGAACAAAAACGACTAAAGAAATATTGGTATTCATGGAAATTCCTTAAAAAGGAAATTGATGAAGTTACTGCAAATAATGAAATACATCCTGATAGAAAATTTAGATAATTCATTAATTAGTAATCAATAAAATATAAAGTATGTTTTTTTATTATTTCGGTCTTATTAGTTTTACAGTAATTATAGCAGTTATATTAGCACTGATAACAGTTTCTTGTTGCAGAGGTCATTATCTTTATTATCAGTTTACAAAACCACAATTGAGAGCATATGATAATAAGCTCCAATATTATAGAATTGATTGTGATAAAGATAAATCAAAATGGGTGCCTCTTAGGTGTACTATTATGAGAAAGTATCATCCACGTGGTGATGAAAATAAAATTGCTCATCAGGGAGAATCTGTACCTATCATAATTGAGTCAATTGATGAGCTTAATGAGTATCGAAAGAAGCTTTCAAATTATAATAAGCTTTTGGATTTTATCGACCTTCAGGAAACTCTTATGAAAGATTACAATTCATTTGATGAACAACAGAGAATTATACAATAATTAATATGAATATTAAAACAATCAAAGAACGTTGGAAAGCAATTAAAGCTTTATTGAAATGCGACGAATATTTTTTAGGAGTTGCGTGGAAAGATGATCGTTATCATAATGATCATGCCCTTATCTGTTATGATTATATAAATAATACAGATAGAAATTTATTCTATACTTTTATTCATGATTTTATTGAAAATAACTTGCGTTCTATTTCAGGAAAATTTATATGTGTACGATCTTATGAAGATTTAGAACATGACATATATATACCAAAAGGATCTGAAATTACATTTGACAAAGGATATGCTAATGTAATATCACATGGAAATGTAATTACATATAAAATGCCAATTGAAGAAATATTCTCCCATTTTAAGTTTATGTCAAAATAAAGAAAGCGAATACTTGGCCAAAGTATTCGCTTGATTATTTTAGATTTAATTAAATTAATATGCAGTAAACTTATTACCTTCAACACCATTTGATTTCATATATGCAAATGCATTCAAATTAGATGCTGATTCCCAGTTGTTGAAATTTGTACCGGTACCTGTATCATTACTATTAAAGAATTTATTGAATACACTCTTTACTTTTGTATTACTAATAAGTGATGTTAAATTATTTTTTGTAGGTACAAAGTTTGAACCTGATTGTGAAAATACTTTACCTTTTGAACTGTCTAAAACACCGTTTTTATAGAAATTAGTTCCGCTTGTTTTGAAAATACCAACTTCTGAATTAGTTTTTAATACTGATCCGCCATTTGCTGCACTTGTTCCTGTGTTAACTTCATTAGCTTCATTAGTACTTTCAATTTTTTTAACATAATAATTTGCCATGATATCTAGATATAAAATTATATTTATGCATAAATTTAATTAAAAATAATATATAAAATAGAAAAATAACCAAAATTATTTTTGAATTTTTTTAAGAAAAAATCTATATATTATTTGTAAAATTGATAATTAAATATGATTTCAAAAATTTATACTGAAGATTGGTTTGGTCGTACAAATGGTGGTTATACATTTGATGAGGCTGAAATGAACAGTGGTATTGTTAAAATTGATAATCATAAGTATTCATCCTTCCTATATAATGAAGATAAAGCCGAGCGTATTTGTTCAGATCCTGAGTTCTTGAAGAAAGAGATGATGGATATGATACATGCTGTGGGTTTGAGTAATATTGCTTTCAAGCTTTCAACAACTTGTGAGACTGCACAGACAAACGGTCGTTTTATTGAGGTTGGAATTGGAAAAGAATATCAGGATATATCTGATTGTTATGAAAAGTTGGACCGTGTAATTGCAATGACTCTTCATGAGTGCTGTCATTGCCTTTATACTGACTTCAGTCACGTACACAAGGTTTGTTCAAAATATCCTTCAATTGTTCATCATATTCACAATGTCATTGAGGATGAAATTATTGAACAGAAGCTTTGCTTGAAGTACCCAGGATATGAGAATTTCTTGGCAAAGCTGAAATATAATTTGTTTGATAAGCATTCTGATGAAGCTGAAGAACCTGAAACCGATCTTCAGGAAGTAATGCAGATTTTCTTTTTTGCTGTTCGTTATCCCAAATATCTTGCTAACATCGATGAGGATACTCTCAATAAGCACGAGAACATCATTATTGATATTAAGAAGATTATGAGGGAGACTAACTGTTTTGTTACTGATAATTCAACTCCCACTATTTCTTCAACTGATGCAGCTGTTAAGATTTATGAACTGCTTGTTGATAATTTCTGTTCAGGAAATGGTGATGGAGAATCTGAATCTTCAAATGGTAACGGAAATTCAAATTCTTCAAATAGTTCTTCCGCTTCAGGAATCAATATTTCAAATGAGGAGCCTGATTTTGATGGAGAAAATGGAGGAACTGATTTTGGTGATATTGCTGCTATTCTTGCAAAGATACTTCAGGAATTGTCTTCAGAATCTGAAATGACAGATCCTAAGGACCTTACAATTTATCATACTGATATTGAAGATAAGGTTTCTGATTTTAAGGAGTTTGAATGGAAACAGTGCAAAGATACTCGCATTGATTATAATGAAATTACAACTTGGACGAACGAGAATGTAATGAAATATAAATCATATTACCGTGAGGCTGCTCCTTATATTGCTCAGGCAAATAACTTGATTATCAATAATAAGACAAAGCAGACTGTTAATTTAACTCGTTTCACTCGTAACGGTTCACTTGATCCTACAAGACTTGCAAATGCAATGTGCAATGAGCAGACAGTTTATACTCGTCGTACTGTTGAAACAAAGCACATCGATGCTGAATATGCACTTGTTATTATGCTTGATGAATCTGGTTCAATGAATGACCACGGTATCAATATTCTTGCAACAAAGATTGCAATTATGTTGTATGAAGCTGTTCGTAATTATCCAAAGATTAAGTTGTTTGTTTACGGTCACGGTGATTGTGTATATAAGTACATTGACTGTGATAAGAACAAGAACAAATATGTACTTGGCGCTCGTCGTAATCAGTGTGGTCAGGATGAAGTTCGTTCTTATCAGTTAATTGTTGATGACGTTAAGAAATATACAAAGCTTCCTATTGTAATGTTTAACATTACTGATTCTTGCTACTGTTCAAATGAAAACAGACTTGCAGAACTAGTTCATAAGCTTAAGGATGACAAAGAACAGCCTACATATATTAATTTGATTTGTCTTGGACATAATGAGGCAACTAACCGCAATGTTCGTAGTTGGAATGATATAATTTACGGAGAAGGAAACTGGGTAATTTATGATAAGGTTGTTTTCTGTAATGAATGGACAAACACCATCAAGAAGATTGCAAATATTATTCATAGGACAGTAAAACTCTAAATATTACATAAGACATCATTTATATGTTTATTTTTAAATATATATAAATGATGTCTTATTTTATGCAGTCAAATATATTACAAGCTGAAAAGGATATATATGAACTTTTATGTAATGATGATCTATATGAATTTTATATTGATAGTGTTCACTATGCACATTATATAATTTATACAGATAACTTTGGCATAAATTATAGAGTATTTATCCATGATGCATTATTGTATAATGACATAGAATTTTTTGTTGAATCATTTGATACTAAAAATAAATTAATAATATTGGCATATGAAAAAGATCTTCCTATGGTAATATTATTAGAGGATAATGAATATTCAGTTGATGAATATAATAATTATGAATTTAGAGAAGTTGGTAAAGAAACTGAAGTTATTGCACCAGAGAATAATACAATTGAAGAATTAGATATATATCAAAATTCTACAGATCAGATATTTAATTATGATACTGTTCAATTAACTTATAATTCATCTGAAAATGTATATAAAGATTCTTTAGGAAATAAATATAAAATCTATAATAAGGATAATTCAAAAATTAATAGAATTATACGTCATTATAAATTAATACAAAAAAATAATGAATGGTATAATACTGAAATTGGTAAAGTACAGCATTCATTTGTTGTTAGTTTTATTGATAATACAAAAGTACCTTATTGCTTAATTGAAGTAAGTCAAAATCCTAATGCATATAATAATTTGTATCAAGATGATGGATTTTCAGCACATAATGAACATAGAGAAGAACCATTATATTTTTCAAGATATTATTCACAAGAAGATTTGAAAAATAAATTAAAAAATGATGCATTATTAGCTTCTTATAGTTATGCAAATAAAATTAATAAAGATTATACTGAAGATGAAGAATTTATTGGTACGATTAATGAATGTTTGAATAACTATAATAATACAAATAATATGTATTTAAGATTAGCACCATCATTAGATATGAGAGTTTCTCAATATGAACGTGCATTGAAAATAAACAAGATATATACAGATTATTATAATGATGATTATATTTATCAATTAGCTCAGAATGGGCAAATACCTGTATTTAATGATAATCTATTATATTCTGAAAGTAAATATAACTATATAAAACAAAATATAGAAACAAAACAAATTAGAAATTTAGGTGATTAAATAAAATGAATATAAGTCCAAGAAATAATTTTGATTTACTTCAAAATTTTATTCCATATAGAATTGTAAAATATAAGGATAATAAATATTATATAATGATTAACATATTTGTTCATGAAACAGATATATTTGGTTATAGTATTTATTTCTTTATTGATGATAAATTTGCTCCTGATTATAGAGGTAATGAAATATATGATTTCTTATCAAATATTGATTTGGAAAATGATAACATTAGAGATATATTAATAAATGGTACAGAATCATTGTTAATAGGAACAGATTATTTTTTATCTGGAAATACTGATGATCCAGGAATTATGTCATCAAATATCAATGATTATTTATGTATATCTGGAATTAAGATAAAAGATATTGATAATATTAGTTATTTTATATATAAGAATAAAGCAATAGAGAATAATCAATTTAATGATGATGAATTAAATAAATTAAATTCAACATTTATGAAGATTATTCAAACTTATTCAGATATGTATGGTAATGCAATTGATTCATTAGATTTTGTTTATCAAAATGTAATTGATTATTATGCTAATGGACAATATGATGATGCAATTATATTAATGAACTCTATATTTAATACACAATTAACTACATCAGTTACAGCTAATTGTGGATGTAATTCTCAAAGCGACTGTACAAGTGTAGCTTCAGGAACAAGTACAATTAACACAGGTACAGATTTAGTATCATTAGATACAGCAACTTGCGCTGATAAATATAAGGCAGCAATGTATCAATGGCTTATACAAATGTTATCAGATATTAACTTTTATTGTAATTGGATGTTTACAACAGTTGAAGATGAAGATAATATAACAATTCCTGATGAAGAATTAATTGATAACTTAATAGAATTATTAACAGAGTTCTTAAATGCTAATTATGATTTGTCAAATTTAAAAGGTTGTAAGAGTGCATGCAATTGTGGTCATTCAAAGAAATATTTCAGTAATAATACAACTGGAGACTGTGCAGATTTAATGAATAATGGAATAGGAGTTAATGTTGATAACTGTTCATATTATACAATTATTGAAAATTATATTAAAGCACTTAATTGGGTAAAAAATAATCAAATTGACGAAAATAAGAACAAGATATATGTATATGGAAAACAGTTTGCAGAAATATTTCCATTATTAAGTTTTTAGTTAAACATTAAAGTTTAATATTAAGTTTTTAATTTTATATTTAATTATACAAAAACATATTGTTAAGATATGAAAAATATTGCTAATTATCTTGAATTTGTAGATGAAGATGGAATCTATGAATGCACTAAACGTAATGTAAAAGATATGAAAGACAGAATGAAAGCTTTTAAGAGAGGATCACGAGAAGAAGAAATAGAAGCACATGGACGTCCAATATCTTACAACAAGACTTTTAGAGATAGAAGCAAATATACAAGAAAGGATAAACATAAAAACAATAATTTTTAATATGAAACATTTACAAGATTACATTATTGAACAAGTACAAGTTAATGAAGGTGCTACTTCAAAATCAGTTACTTTCGATTTTACAGATTTAGAAAATGGAAAGGAAACAATTGAATCATTAAAGGATAAAGAAGGTGTTGAAGTTGATGGTGACAAGTTAACTGTTACTGTTAATTCAGATACAGTAGATAAACTTGATACTGTACAAGATATACTTCAGCAATTCTGTCAAACAATTCGTAATTCTCAAAAGAGATCTTCAGATGAACAATATGCTCAAAAGACAGTTGACTTCGAAAAGAAAGTTGGTGAATTAAATGATGCAATTGATGAAATTAAGAATCCGGATGATACTGGAGAAAAAGGAAATGAAGATGAATAATCATTAATATTTTTTAACAGTATAAAGATATATCAAAAAACTTCGAGAATATATCTAGATGTTCCTCTAGCATCCTTCAATATTAAAATCATATAATTATATTTCATATGAAAGTTGATGATGCTAGAGGAATTTTTTTCTCTTATTTATAATAGTGATTATTAATTATTATAAAATTTTCATTTGAATAATCTTCCATCTTTTGAATTTCATCATTTGTTAATTGAACAAGATTATTCATATCATATTTTATTTGTTTTAATTTATTTTCAAGAACTTCATTTTCTTGCTTATTATAATTTGTAACAAATAAGTATTTTTTATCGTGAAGAATATATAATTTGAATGGTATGCTTATTCCATTATACATATAAATATTCTTAGGCATTGCATATGTTTCAAGGAATCCATTTATTGTTGTTCTTTCTTTAATTACTTTATCTTCTATTAACATTAAATCAATTTCATGTTTTGTTAATATAAGATCTTCAATATCGTTAATATTTACTATTTTCATTTTATTATTGTTTTATTTATAGTATTAAATTATCTTACAAATAAAAATATCATTTTATTTTTAATTATATATATTATATAGTACATAATTATCTTTATATAAAATGAATAATGTTTTTAATAGAGAACGAGAACCATGGATAAGACCTTGGAACCAAGAAAAGTTTGATGATTTATATAATAGAGATGAACGATTCTTTTCACTTGTTGTAAAAGGATTATTATCTTGGCTTAATAGAAATATTGTCTTATATAATAAATCAATTAATCATTTTATATTTAATACAGGTTCATCTTATTTATATGTAGAATCAAATGGATATGAATATAATGTGGCAGAAACAACTGGAGAAGATACTATGTATATGAAACTTCCAAGATGCCTTATTGAAATTTCAGATATTAATATACCTATGGAAGAGTTGTCAGCTCCATTTTCAAGAGGTAATTATGAAAGACGTAGTGGTAATCAATTACAAGGATTTAATGCTGAAATTAGAAGATTACCAATTGAGCTTACAATTAATATGAAATACTATTTATCTAACTTTAATGAAACAATTGTTTTGTTACAAGAACTTATAGATAAACTTGTTTTTCAAAGATATTTCAATATAACATATTTAGGTAAAGTTGTTCAATGTTCAATTGAGTTCCCAGCAAATTATAATCCTGAACTTAATAAAATTGATATGTCTTCACCAGAGCCAAATCAAAGAAATATAACATTTGATATAAAAATCTGTACAAACTATCCATTAATTGATACACGTACTGAAATTCCTACTGATAAAGTTATTAGTAAATTTGGTCATGAAGTTGATTTATATCTTAAAGGATTTAGTTCTGATTCTATGAAAAAAGGACAAACTATTTCTGATGATGATGGATTTACTGAATTTGAAAATAATTTAATAAATGAAAAAGAAGATATAATATTTGATAAAGTTGAACCAATTCATACTCAAGATAATCATATAGATAATCCTGATGATAATACTCAAGATAATCCTATAGATAATCCTGATGATAATACTCAAGATAATCCTATAGATAATCCTGATGATAATACTCAAGATAATCCTATAGATAATCCTGATGATAATACTCAAGATAATCCTATAGATAATCCTGATGATAATACTCAAGATAATCCTATAGATAATCCTGATGTTGTTGAAGATAAAGATGGTATAACAATTTATACTAAAGATATTAAAGATCCATTTATTAAAGGATTTGATATAAATAATGATGGAATTATTGATATTAATGATTTAATAACAAAATTTGATACTAATAATGATGGTGTTATTGATGAACATGAATTGATAACAATTTTAGAAAAAATGAAATATGAAGCATATGATGAAAATTGTGATTATGCTGAATCTTGTCATTATAAAATTGATTATAAAGATGTTTATTATGCAATTAAATTAATAAATAAACAAGAAGCAGTGTCTGCCCATTATGATAAATTTGCAAAGAAGATATATGTAACACATAATGATACTGGAGAAACTGCCGAAATTGATATGGTGAAATATAAAGTAATAAATTAAATATGAGTAAAATAGGTACAGAAATAATTGTTGGTCAAATATTTAAACCAATTGTTACCACATTCACTTATGACGAACTTAAAAATTATCGAGACAATGATATATCTATAGGAATAAATAATGCTGTAATTTTTTCAATTCCACAACAAGGATTAGATAATGATTCATCTGTTGATAACCATGAAGAAACATCAATATGGGCAACAGATAATTCTGGGTTATTATGTCCTTTATCATTTCCTTATTCAATGATTGCAAAAATTAAAGATTCATTGGATAGATACGAAGAAAATACAAATGCTAAGAAAATTGTATCAGTTAACTGGACAAAAACACAAGGAACTAGTGAAGCAGGTATATCTCCAAATATCAATATTAAAGTTGAAGTTAAATATGCAAATGATAGAACTGCATTATTAAATGTAACTGGTATTAAAGTATATAAAAATCCACAATTTACTGAAGAATATGTTACTGTTATTGCTGGTGGTGAAACAATAAACTGGTATGATAAAGCTGGTATTTATTATTTACAAGGTCTTGTAACAGATACTGCTATAGGTAGTATAATGGCTACAACAAATGATTTACCTTTGGAGTGGACAATTACAGAAATTAAAAAAGAAAACCCAAGATGCACATCTAATGTTCAAATTAAATTTTATGAACATAATAATATTAAATTTTATTATGCTGAAATAAATTTATCAGCAAATATTGCAGGTAAATTTGAAATAGAAAATTTAACAGAAGGTTGTTTTTTAGATAATACTGAATGTTATGTTACAACTGATAATTTACATGCAATATTTAATTTATCTAATAGAACGTATGAAGCATTAAATGGAAAAATTAAATATAGATTTTATCCTGATAATACAAAATATTATAATGATATATTCTGGACAAATATTGATGTTGGAGCTATTAATGGTATGCCTATTGAATCTGATTATTATATTTATATAGGATTACAAAAACCAACAGAAAATACAAATCCTGATGATGATTTAGCAATAAATAATGCTCCTTTATATACTGGATATGGAGCTGCTGGTTGGAGATCTATAGGACAAACAATTGAACAATATAATGCAAGTAATCCAGCATATAATGGTGGATTTAAAACAGTTATTTTAGATAGAGATTTTAATTATGTTACTTGTTATATTGCTGTGCCACCTAATATGCATACGTATGACGGACTTGGTAATCCTATAACATGGACATTAGAAGAATCTAATATAACTATTAAAAATCGTAAATACAATATTTATAAAAACAATATAGAAGGTGAAATGACGAATTTAATTTACTAATATAAATATATAATAAATATAAATATGGTGCAAAATGGAATTGAATTTACAATAAATAATGAAGATTATTTAATAGTAAATAAAAAAATATCTATTGATTCTTACAATAAAATACAAGCAGGTAAAAATAATCCAATTATTAATGCAATATCAATTGATTGGAATAATGCAAAAGTAGATGAAAATACATATATTAATTCTACTGGTGATTTATTATCGTGGATTAAATCATTTAAATCAAATAATAATTCAGGAAACACACAGTTAACACAAGAACAATTAGAAGCATTAAATTATTTAGTTGATTTTGTTAAACAAATAAAATTTAATAATCTTATTAATAAAAATGATTATTTCATATATATAGGTTTAAATAAACCAGTATCAAAAACAAATCCTTTATTGGATTTAGCAATGAATAAACAACCATTATATGAAAATACATATCCATGTGGATGGTATAGCATTGGGGAAGATATATCTCAATATAATGAACAAAATCCTGCATTTAATGGTGGATTTACTCCAATATGTTTAGATATTGATTTTAATAACGTAAATTGTTATATTGCACTTCCTATAAATATGAATATATATGATGGATTAGGTAATCAAATTGAATGGGATTATGTTGATGAAATTACAATTAATGATCATCAATATAAAATATTAACTAATATATTAGAAGGTGAATTTACAAGTATAATATATTAATAAATATTAAATATAATTAGTAATGCGAGTACTTAAGTACTCGCATTTTTTATTTCTTTGATTGTTCATATTCAATTGCAGATTTTGAATCATAATTGAATGGAGGCTCAGTTACTTCATGTGCAGCATTACCTATACCATCAACCATATCTTCTGATTTATATTCTCCACCTGCTTTACTTTGTTCATATGATACAGCATTCTTATGATCATAATTGAATGGAGGTTCAGTATAACCTTCAGATATTGCAGCATTATTTACTTTATTTTGCTCATATTCAATTGCAGATTTAGGATCATAATTGAATGGTGCTTCAGTTACTTCGTGTTCAGCATTACCTATTCCATCAACCATGTCTTGAACTTTATATTGACCACCTGCTTTGCTATTTTCATAGTTGATTGCATTCTTAGGATCATAATTGAATGGTGCTTCAGTTACTTCATGCTCAGCATTACCTATTCCATCAACCATGTCTTGTACTTTGTATTGTCCTCCTGCTTTACCTTGTTCGTATGATACAGCATTCTTAGGATCATAATTGAATGGTGCTTCAGTTACTTCGTGCTCAGCATTACCTATTCCATCAACCATGTCTTGAACTTTATATTGACCACCTGCTTTGCTATTTTCATAGTTGACTGCATTCTTAGGATCATAATTGAATGGTGCTTCAGTTACCTCATGTTCGGCATTACCTATACCATCAACCATATCTTGAACTTTATATTGACCACCTGCTTTGCTATTTTCATAGTTGACTGCATTCTTAGGATCATAATTGAATGGTGCTTCAGTTACCTCATGTTCGGCATTACCTATACCATCAACCATATCTTGGACTTTATATTGACCACCTGCTT
>Ga0326512_10000052_pt1 | contig 99276 bp, 113 predicted proteins | sample 1_2617_0518_D_FD_203652 | JGI IMG/M metagenome (GOLD analysis project Ga0326512, IMG submission 203652) | Bovine rumen microbial communities from UC Davis, California, United States - 1_2617_0518 | ecosystem: Host-associated > Mammals > Digestive system > Stomach > Rumen | place: USA...
AAAAAGTGTTGACAAGTTTCTAAATATGTGTTATACTCTTATTAGAAAGAGAGGTAAGAGAAATGAAAAATATTATCAGAGTTATCGTTCTTGTTATCGTTATGTTGCTTTGTTGCATCGATTGCCACGCACAGTCACCGCAGAATTATAAACTTGTTAAAAAGGTTTGTGTTGAAAATTACGGATATAATAACATTAGAATTGTAAAAGGTTGCTATTCTAAACATGCAACTAAAATAATTCTTCATCGAAAAAATAAACCTTATATCGTAGTTGAAAAATTTGTTTCTTATTCTTGCGGTCGTTATGGTTTTGATAAACACGGTCATTATATTAAATATAATAAGAAAGTGAAAAAAGGAAAAAGAGTTGTCAGTTATTGTATTTACAGTCCATATAATAACTATTGCGATGGGGTTGATTTTGTAGTTGATAATAAAATGGTAAGATAAAATGCATTGCGGATAGTTTAGCGGTTGTGCAGACTATCCGTTTTGCTTATAATCGATTGTTAATCTTTTCACAAGCGCGCCGGCCGCCGACTTTGTTAAAAAAATAACTTTTAAAAAATTTCAAAAAAGGGGTTGACAGATTTTTCATTGTATGATATACTTTAGTTACAGTAAAGAAAGAGAGGAAATAAAAAATGACAAAAATCGACAACAGAAAAAACTATTACATCGTACTTGACACAGAAACAACAAACGGATTTGATGACCCGTTAGTTTATGATAACGGTTTCGCAGTTATCGACAAAACAGGTAAAGTTTACGAAGCATACTCATTTGTAAATCGTGAAGTCTTTTGTGATATGAAAGATTTAATGCAGAGCGCATACTATGCAGAAAAAATCCCGCAGTATTGGGAACAGATTAAAAATCATACACGCAAAATCACGAATTTCTATATGATTCGCAAAACATTAAGCGATGTTTGTAAAAAGTATAATGTCAAGGCAATTATGGCGCATAATGCACGTTTTGATTATAACGCACTCACAACTACACAGAGATATTTGACAAAATCAAAATATCGTTGGTTCTTCCCTTATGGGGTTGAAATTTGGGACACATTAAAAATGGCACAGGATACCATTTGCAAACAGAAATCATATGTAAATTGGTGTCGTGAAAATGGTTATGTTACCAAAGGCAACAGACCACAGGCAACCGCAGAAATTCTTTACAGATATATTACAGGCGATTATGATTTTAAAGAATCTCACACAGGGCTTGAAGATGTGATGATTGAAAAAGAAATTTTCGCACATTGTATGCGTCAGCATAAGCCAATGCGTAAAAAGTGCTTTTCGTAAAATAAAGGGGTTGAGATTCAACCCCTTTAATACTTTACCCCACTGAAGCGCGCCGGCATGATCGTTAAAAAAATAACTTTTAATTTAGGGGTTGACAAACTTTTAATTTTATGATATATTCTTATTAGAAAGAAAAAGAAAGGAGATAAAAACATGAATATATTTTTATTAATTCTCGCTATTATTTTTATTGCATGATGGTTAATTTCTTTTATTCAGATTTTTGTTAAAGGTTTGAATTATCGTTTGGCAAAATGGAATGCTTTTGAAATTGTTTCTAATTTAATTCTTAAAATTTTTGGTTGACAAGCAAAAGTAAATCTGATATACTCTTATTAGAAAGAGAGGTAGAGAAGAATGAAGTGGATTGATTACTTATTTTATGACGCAGTAACAGGTGAAGAATTTTTGGTAGAAGTACAAGATTGTTACCTTTCATACAAAGAAGCATTTAACATTGCTCACGAAAATTTTGAAGAGCCAAGACTTATTACTACAATGTCAGACACAGAAGGCGAAATGTTAGGACTTGACACTTATTGAAAGGAAAATAAAAATGTTTGATATTACTTGTAAAAATCCGAACAAGAAAAATAAAAAAGAATACAACAAAAAGTTTCGCCATTGTGTAGAATTCAATACAGGTACACGCACTCACAAAAGCAAAAAAGATTATAACAGAAAAAAATTTAAAAAAATTGATTTTTGCTATTGACAAAATTATAATGATATGATATTATAATTATAGAAAGAGAGGTAAAGAAAATGAAATGTGCAATTTGTAATCGTACAACTAACTGGGATGAATCTTATGGTTACGATGAATTTATTGTCTGTCCTTGTTGTTTTGATAAAATTAGAGAAATGTGCAACAATGATACGTCAAAAGCATTAGACATTATTTTCAAACTTGGTAAGTATGAAAAAATCAAAAAAATTGTGTAAAACTCTTGACAAATAACATTCAATCTGATATACTCTTATTAGAAAGAGAGGTAAGGAAAATGAGAAAACTTACTTATTCAATCTTTAACAAATACAATGTTTGGGTTGATACGGTTGATACTTACAAAGAAGCAAAAGAGTACAAGGAAAAGGGTTATACAGTACAGGAAAATCTGATTACAGTAAAGAGGTAAAAAAATGACAAGACATATTGAAATTACAATCAATTTTGATTTAACTTGTTGGGGTCAAGATAAAGAAGATTTTGAAAATGATAATATCGAAGCAATAAATGAGACAGTTGCAGATTATATTATAAATGATTCAGCAGATTTACTTGAAAATGTAACAATAAAAAAAATATGGTATGAAGAAGATTAAAAAGAGAGTAACTTTTTAGTTACTCTTTTTTCGGCGCCGGCGCGGGTGTACATAAAAATGTACAGCAAATTTCAAAAAAGGTATTGACATTTTCCTTTTTATCGTCTATAATCTAATTAGAAAGAGGAAAGGAGATAATAAAAATGTTCAAGGCTTTAGTATTCGATATGGACGGAACAATCGCAAACCTTTACGGAGTAAAGAATTGGCTTTCTGATTTACAGTCAGAAAATACTCGTCCTTATGAAATCGCAGAACCCCTTTACAATGCAAAAGAAATTGCAAATATTCTTGAGGGTTGCAAGGAAAATGGTTGGCAGATTATTGTTACAACTTGGCTTGCCAAAGGTGCGTCAAAAGAATATGATAATGCCGTTCGAATTGCCAAAAAGAATTGGCTTATCTCTCAGGGCTTTCCATTCGATGAAATCCATTGTGTAAAGTATGGCACAACAAAGGCAAACTGCACACGCAAAAAAGGCGGTTTCCAAATTCTTATCGACGATAATAAAAAAGTTCGTGACGGTTGGACACTTGGAACAACCGTAAACGCAAACCATAACATCATGAACTTTTTGAGAAGTCTCGCATGAGCAACTTTTTAGTTGCTTGCGCGCCGGCGCCGCCCGCCGAAAAAAAATTAAAAAAATTTTAAAAAAGGGGTTGACAAATCACCAAATCAGTGCTATACTTTAATCATGAAAGGGAGGTAAGGCAAAGCCCACAGCGGGTGAGACCCACGAGAGTCAGTAAGACCAAGCCGACAAAGACCCTTTACCGCGAGCCTAAATCCAACTTTAGCGGTATACAAATGTGGAGGCAGGAGATAAACAGATCGCGTAGCGGTTGGGAGCGATAGGGTGGTTGGACGTACCGCAGAACAGGGTGAAAGTCCCTGTTTCTTATTTTGCTACTTGTTAAAAAATTCACAATCGGCGCCGGCGTAGTCACCGGCCCGCGCTTTAGCGAGGTAAAGTGGTAAACTACTAAAATTTTTAGATGTACAAACAAATGTACACCACTCTGTGCTATACTGTATATAGAAAAAGAAAGGAGGTACATGCTATGGCAGTATCACGAAAAGTCGAGCGTGAGATTCTCCGCACGGAGTTTCTCGAGAAGGTAAGCGAGTTTCTTGCCGCAAACGGAGAAGAAATTCTCCGTGTGAAGTCCAACGAAATCGCAATCCCAGTCGTTGGGTGCGAGGACAACGAGGATTTCATGGTCATCACGTTCAAGGTTCCCACGGGTTCCAATAAGGGGCGTGAGCCTTACGACGGATACTCCGAGGCGGAGTCTTACGAACTCCACTTGCGGGAGAAATCCGAAAAGGCGAAAGCCAATGCAGAGCGCAAGGCGCGCAAGGCGAAAAAGGACGCTGAAATTCGCGCCAAGCGCAAGGCAATCGCCAAAAAGTAAAGGAAGGGGCGCAAGCCCTTTTCTTTTTACCTTCACCACTTCACCACTTCACCGTGCGAAAGTGCGCCGGCATGCCAATGTGGCCGGCCAAACTGACCGGCGCCGCATCCAACACTACCCCATTATATCATAGCACAATTCTGAGCGCAAGTCAAGCGAAAAGAATAAAAATTTTATAAACAATTATTAAGATTTTCTTACCGAGCAGATTGTTAAATTTTTAACGTTAAAAAAATAACACTCGATTGTTAAATTTTTCACAAGCTTGTTAAATTTTTGTCAAGCGACAATTTGATTTTAAAAGTCAAATTTTAAAGCAGCTGCACCTGCACCTGCGCGGCGCCGCGGGCGACCGTCAAATTTTTAAAGCAGCTGTGCAGCTGCGAAATTATTACAAAACGTGCATAGCAGCTGTGAAACCGCACGAAAATTACAATGCAGCTGGAAAACGCCTGCTGCCAGCTGGAAATTTGACAAAAAATTTCAAGTTTTTAAATAAAATTATAAGAAAATTTGACTTTAAAAATCAAGTTTTAAATAAAAATAAATTAAAAATAAAAAGAAATTTGACTTTTAAAGTCAAATTCCCAGCGCGCATTAAACAAAAAAAGAGAGAGCTTTCGCTCTCCCTTTTCTCAATCTCACTTCGCAAGCAGATAACCCTTCTGAGTACCCTTGCCCTTCACCTTGACGTCAACCTTCTCAGCAAAACCGCTTGCAACAACCTTGCGGAGCAGGGAAGAAGCCTTCTGAGTCGAAATTCCCACGGCCTCGCCGACAACAGTCGCAGTCTGCGGCTCATCATTCAGCACGCCCTTGATAGACTCGATAATCGGCAGGTTTGCTTCGGCCTTCTTGGACAGCTTGTTCCGACGCTTCTCGTTCGCAGCATCAATCTTAGCAATCTCGCTCTCAGCCCATGCCTTGACCTCGTCGTTCATCTCACCAGCAGCAATAACATTCAGCATTTCTCTACGTGTAGCCATTTGTACCTTCTTTCTACCACCGTACGGCCGTGGTCGCCAGTCACATTGGTTAATTTGTTTAGGAGAGGTTACTTCTCTCACCTTCTATATATATTATAGCAAGAATTTTTATTTTTGTCAAATTGTTTTCTCTTGAATCCTTGCTAATAATAACTGTTGAGTGCGGGCGCCCGAAACGTTTCCGCTTGGAGAGGGAACTAAGTCTTTTTTCTTATCTCCCCTTCTCACTTTCTATATATATTATATAGGAATTTTGGAGAACTTTCAAATTTTTTAATCCCTATTCCTATGGAAGAAACAAAAATGTATATGGCAGCAGGCTTTCAAGCTTTATTATTACTTCCTCTCTTTATCTTACATATATATTATATGCGAAATTTCACAGAAATTCAAATTATAAAAGAGCTGTGACAGCTGGAACAACAAAAAATTTTTAAAAATTTGATTTATGGTGGTGGATGTGGCACCCTCCACTAATACTCTTCCTCCCTTTACCTCGACAACTCCCCTTTTGTAAACTTTTTCATTGCTTTACAGCTGCTTTTAGCGTCCAACCCCAACCGTTTTACCATTTCTCCCTTGCCAAAAATCGCCCTCAGGGTCCCCATCTACCGCCACGACTTGAAATCGAGAAAATTATACGTATTCTTATACGTTTTCTTATACGTTTAAATTCTCATTTACACTTTCTATACGTATACATTTACTTATACATTTCATGTACGTATTTTCATGTACGCTTTTTCCGCCTATTATTTCTATCTATTTACTTATATGTTTTTCTATATGTTTTTCCATTAACCCTTTTCCATTCTCCTTTCCGTTCCTATTTACGTATACATTTATATGTAGCGATTAATCCGCACTATTATTTATACATATGTATACGTTATATGTATACTGCGCGAACCCGACTACTTTATGTATAAGTTAAACGTATACTATAAACGTATACGATTTCCGCTGATTGCGCGGGTATCATATAATTGTATAAGTTTTTACGTATATATAATCGTATACTATTTCATGTATACGTTTAACGTAGAGGAACGGCCTCGGACTCTACCGTCGGCGCTTCGCGCCTTTGGTGCGTTCTCGGCCGAACTAAAAAATTTAATTACTAATAAGTAAAACGTATACATATTATGTTATATAATACGTATACGTTTATATTTATAAGTTTCTTAATACGATTATAAGTAGATTTTATAGAATATTTCCTACAATTTTTTATGACCTGAAATTTCTTAGAAAAACTTCCGATAACGTTTTGGAAAATTCCTAGAAAATTATTAAACGCAGAAAATTCCTACAAAATAAAATCCTGCAAAATTTTTGGAAAATATTTACACTGCGCGCTGTCACAAAACTATACGAAAATTGTAGAAAATTTTTAGAAAATTTTTTAATAAGAAAAAGGAGAAGTAAAAACTTCTCCCTTAATCTACCTTTAAAGCCTCCAAATGATCCTTCAAAACTTCATATGCGCGCCTCCGACGAATGATTCCTTCCATTGAATAATTTAAATCATGGACATATCTTGTATCACTAGTGTCACAAATTACTTCAGCTGTAATATGCTTACAATTATTAGGAACATCAATTACTAATATAGCTTTTGCCATCTTTATCCCTCACTGTTGATATTCTCTGTGTATTTCTTTTGCTAGTAATAGCTGTAGTTTTTTTGGAATTTTTCTTCATGTTCTTTTTAAAGAACATTTTTGCCATGCGTTCTTCCTCACTATCAACAAGCAAGTAAAACATTTCATTAAAACAATGTAAAAAATATCCCACCAAAACACAATAAATAAAGCTAAAAACCAAAAACCCAAGAACTAAAATTATCTTCCAAACCATAAACTATCCTTTCTACAAACTAATCCCATAAGTTGGAAAACCATTTCTCAAGATTAACAAATCCCCTATGACGTTTAGCTTCCATAAGACGATAAATACGAAGCTCTTCATCACTGTATTTTTTCCACAATTCTTTTTGTTCTTCTGTATCTTTCTTAGAAAAATCTAAACGATCTTCGTATACGTTTGGATTAAGATCATCATTTGTCCCGTAATAAAAGTCATTAGCTATGTCTTTAAGAACCTTATCCCACTCTTTTTCTGTAATTCCATATGGATATCCATGAGTTGTTTTAGATAACTTATAGACTGAGCTAGCAATATAGTTTCCTAATGTAGAACCTAAATCCCATATATCTCTATCACACCATCCATATTTGGCGCGCTGCCAAGTCCACTTAACTTTTCGGAAAAAGCTACGAACTTTTAAGTCAGGACGATACCATTTCACTGGAAAATCCTGTGATTTCCATATATTAAGTCTGTTTTGTATTTCTATGCTCATATCTACTCCTAATATGATTGTATTAATTCTACTGGTATCCCTTCTTTAAAAGTTTCTTGTACTTCTGCATCTGCATTAAACCAATTAATTACAGCCATAAGTTCCCAATCAAGACCAAGTTGATAACCACAATCATTACCAAGTGCGCGATTAAGCCACTCTTCTAATTCATCGTAAAGATTATTATACTCATCTTCATCAAGTGCATCTTCCCTGTATTTAACAAAAGTAGAAATTTTTTTCATAAAATCTGGATCACGCAAATCACTAAGAGCTTCTATAAAATCATCCCAATCAGCTTTAGTTACTTCAAAAAGCCAATCATCTTCAAGCATTTTACAACGTCTAGTAAAGAAATTTGCGATTGCCCAAGTTTTTCGACCATACGCAAGCTGAGAATCAAGCTCCTCTTCTAAGCTCATATCTTTTAAATCTTTATGCTTACGATAAAGTATAAGATCAAGACCCATTTTAATCCTCCTCTTTTACTATTTCATAATATTTTTCTTCAAACTCATCTCGGCGCATAAAAACAACATCATTACGATCTGCGCCGCCATATTCCCAACCAGATTCAGACCATTCGTAATTAAGTATTAACAAATCTTCTTCGGTTGAAATCATTACAACATAATTTTCTTGAAGAAGCATCTGCGCCACTTTCATACCATTTTCATGATTTTTAAAACTTAATTCATTCTGAAGCATAATTATAAAATCTCCTTTCTTTTCTTTCTATAATAATTATATCAAAATTTTTAAAAAAATGCAAATTTAAAAGAGCTGGTTCACAGCTCTTTTAGAATGTTATTTAATTTGAATAACTCCATCTTTATTAGTATAAACTGCAAAGAAATCTTCAAAAATTTGCATTAACTTATCATCTTCTATAAAAAATAAATCATCAACTCCCGCGAATGTCTTTATATTTTCTATCAGTTGCCCGAAGCGCCAGTCTGGGACCTTTAACCAATATCTCTCTATTATTTCTAACATCCGAAGAATTCTCATTTGATCTCTCATCTTACTTCTCCTCGCTCTTGGTTATATATCCTGCCTTTTCCATAGCTTCCATAAAATCTTCTACAATATGTTCACCAACTCGTCCTTTAATATGAGATACATCAATTCCATAATCTATTAGTGTACCATAAAGACAACCCCAAGGAGTAAGTACATATTTTTCTTCTTCATCTTCTTTATCTTCTTCTTTTTCTCCTTCAAAATATGGACAATCACGTGTACCCATAAGAAAAGCAGAAGTAAAGACTCCTAATTCTGATTGGTGCATACGATTAGTCATGTGTCGAAAACACTCAAACTTATCACAGCGATCACTGTCACTACACCAACAAATATCATCATCAAATAATCCCATATTATTCTCCTTTCTTATATATAGCCTGCATAATAGGTTGAATATTATTCCATAAACGCTGCACTTCAGCTACATTATTCTTCATAAAATTACCTGCCCAAACAGTAGCTGCGCGCTCAATAGGGAGATTATAATAAAACTCGTCACTTAAACCCTCCTGATTAATAAGGAAATAATATTCTTCATATTCATATTCGTCAAAGTCATCAGTTGTTTCATAATGACCAATCTCATGAAGAAAACTCCAAAGAAAAATATCTGCTGTAATCTCTGGAAAAAGTTTCTTCGTAAAGTTAAGAAAAGATTTAGAAGAAGAATCAGTTACTAAAAGAGTATAAGCAATTGTATTCGACGCAGGAAGAAATGCGAAACTATCCCCTAAGAATACATCGCAATCAATATCATTTCGGTTAAGAAAATCTTTTAAATATTCTTCTAATGTATTGATATAATAGTCGAACATAATAAATTCCTTTCTATCTTTTCTATATATATTATATAAAAATTTTAAAAAAAAATCAAATTAAAAGAGATGTTGTATTTAAAGAACTTATACTTGTCCCTAAGCTAACTGAAATATTTAAACTATTCAATATCTCTTGGCCTTTAGCTTCACCAATAGACGCATGAGTTGGGTATGATCTTAACTTTTGGATAAGAAACTCTGCAGTGTCTCCTCCTGCCTCACCACCAGAAATTGTAACATTAACTAACCTACCTCTATCTGTCGACATTCCTTTTATTATATTGTTTTGAATTTGATCTATAGCTTGTTGAACCAAATCTGCAGTTTCTTTCATTCTACCATTTAAAACATAAAACATATTTGAAGCTCCAGTTATAACTGAAGCTTTATCACCAATTGAAGATAAAGTTATTCCTAATAAATTTGTTACCTGACCTGCTAATAATTTTTCTAAAGAACCCTCTAATTCTTTTTTAATATCTTGCGCGCTAGCTGGACCAAAAGCTAATTCGCCAGCACCTTCTCCTTTTGGCCTCCAAGCAGAATCATGGTGTTGAAACCAAAGATTATTAGCTATAGCACCAGAAATATTACTTAAATCTATTCCATTTAATCCCATTCCTAAACTAGTATTAGATAAATTATCAATAAACCCTAATAAATTTACAGAATCTTCAACTTTCCACCTAAAATTATCTATTTCTCCATTTCCTTGATTGGTAGTAAAACGAGATATAAAATGATTTTTGGATTGTGCGCGGGCAACTCTTTTTGATTTAGTATTTAATAACACTAAATCAGTTTGTGACATTTTTCCTGCTGCATGATAAGAATTCATTGGGGAAAGTAAAGAAACAGCACCCTTGCTTTTCAAAACTTGATTTACTGAATCTACTCCCTTTTCTTCTGAAAGATCTCCTATCTGTAAAGAAATAATAACAGTATCTAAAGTTTTGCTAATGGCTTCCCTTACTTCTTCCCCTATGCTACCACTTACATTTGATTTATCTAACATTTTATTTTCATTTAAAGCCTTCTGCAACTCTGGTTTTAATCTTGCTATAAAATCTTCTATTGGTTTATTTAATGCATTTGGATCTCCACTCCACATAAAATGAACACTATTTTCAGCTTCTTTTTTCATTCTATTTTCTAATCTTTTACAGAAATTTGCTATAGCTTCATTTTTAGTTTGTACATTTGTAAATTGAGAACCTCTTAGTAATTCTGTAATTACTTTTTTATAAACACCATTTGTTTTTAATGTTTGCGCTGCTTTAAAAACTTTATCTACTTCAGCAGTTTTTGCTTTTCGCCATTTAGTTTCTATCGTATTAACATCGAGTAAAGCACCCAACTGAGTAATGTGTGCACCAGCTTCAGAAACCACTATTTCCGTATTACTACCATTTAATGACGATATTATTATATTAGTTAAATCATTAATATTATCGCCACCGCTTTGCAAATAAGTTTGTATAGTTTTACTCAATACAGTTTCACCAATTTGACCTGTTTTATTTTCTATAGCGGTATTTAGTTGATTAGATTTAATCCTCTGATTTCTTGTTAATGATGATATCATGCTATAAGAATCTGAGCCATATAATACTCTATTTGCTAATTGATATAAAATCTCATTTGCATTATCAGCTATACTTTGCGCACCTTCAATAGAAAAACCATCTAAAAACGCCTGTGCCTCAGCATGCAATTGTTCTTTTATAGATATTAATTTAGCTATAGTAGATTGAACATAAGTCATTCCATTTAATTCTGTTCCTGCAATACTATCTATCATGCCAACACCTACTGATAAATTAGCATTAGCTGCATTAGAATGTACATAAGCACTAGTATTTGCCATCTCTATTCCTCCAAAAAAATAGGGGCAATCAAAAGATCGCCCCAAAAAGATATATTATAAAAAGTCAACCCGTTTGGGAATAAGACTTGGATTGCATTAATTATCTAACAAATTACTTAATTCTGCAACCTTCGATCTCTCTGTAATAGGTAAATCAACATAACCAAATAACCTATTCCCTTTAAGTCTATCAATCATATAACTTAATCCTTCTGAAAAATTTTTACCTAAATCAGATTGCCTATAATCTCCTGCAATCCATAATTCAGAATTTTCTCCAACTCTTCCTAGTAAAAGCTGAATTAATTTCGGGGTTAAGTTTTCGGATTCATCTGAAAAAATTATCGCATTTTTTAAATCCCGTCCTCTTATATAATTAAGAGGTAAAATTTCTAACTGTTTAGACTCAATGAGATGAAGTAATCCATCTTCACCACCTATATGATCTGCAATAGGCATAGCCCATACTATTGTCTTATCCAGCGCGGACCCAGGTAAATGTCCAATATCGGGTACGCCTTTAGGTGAAAGTCCATTTCTAACAAAAATTATCTTATCTTTATTTCCACTCTCAAGACATTGAAGCGCCGCATTAATCATAAAGAAAGTTTTTGCTGAGCCATAAACACCAGTTAAAACTTTCACAGGAATAGATGAATCATTTAATAAACTAATTGCTAATGATTGGTGTAGATTGCGCGGCTTGATAATTCCATACCAATTGTTATTAATCACCGTATGAGTAATTCTTTTTAATTCCCCATCTTGGTTTAAATATTTATCTACTATATTCCCATTATCATCAGCAATTAATACAAACTCGTTCTCTAATAAATAAGTAGAATTTTTTAATTGCTTACTTTTATAAAATTCAGCCATTTCTTTTTCGCTAAAAGAAATAACTTGATAGCCTTTATAATTATCTGTCAATTGCGCGCCTCCTAAAACAAAATATCTATATCCTCCACAATCTCATCGACAACTTTCTTTTCCAACGCTAATTGCGCACGAACATAGAAATCAGAAGTAATCTTTTCTGCCATTTCTTCTTCTGTAAAATCTGTTCTAGATACAACGCTTTGCACTAATAAATTTAATTGTTGCTGGTAATCTTCTATTAAAGACAATACATCAGTAGCATTTCCGCTGAAACCTATGCTTCCTTTATGGAAAAGAAAATAAGCATTAGGTAACATAAAACGTTTATGACAAGATAAAAAAATAAATGCACCTGCGCTCGCACAAACACCCATATTAATACCATAAACTGGGGTTTTGCTTAATTCGATTACATCAGCAACAGAATTATAAATATCTAACATTCCCCCCTGTGTATAGAAAAGTAACTTAATCGGTTTTCTTTCTTCAACAGGTAAATCTTTATCATTTCTATTCCAATAAGTAATATATTGGATAACGTTAAGCGTAAATAAATTTATCTCATCACTAATCCAAATTGTCCTATTTTGTAAATCAATATACTGATTTAAAAGGTCTGGATCAGGAAGAGATAAATTGTCTAATCCACCAGGAATGATAACTGGTTTAATAATATCACTCATAACATACTCCTTATATATTAACATCTATTTCCTAAATATAAGTAGAGTTAAGAGCTGCAAGGTACGTTCTTTTATTTAAAAACAAAATGCCGAAACTTTTAAGTTTCGACATTTATGTCTTGTTTTCCACAAAGTTCACAATATGCAATTTTTGTATCAGTATAACAATTATCAACAACCTGATAAGCTGTACACTTATCGCCTATACAGTTTTCAAATTCTTCTACGGCAATCCATTCTAATGGATAACCTCCACCAGTATTTCGACCAGAATTATATATGGTTCTTTTAAGAAACGGACACCTTTTCATTCTGTCTTTTCTTCCTTTCCCATTTTTTAATCAAATTTGCATTTTGTACAGGATTCATTCTCAAACGCTGAAGGCGCGCCTCGATATATTCTTTTGTTGAAGTGAGTTTCATTTTGTCTCCTTTCTACCAGTTAGTTGCACAATCACATAAGGTTGGTGGAGTACTCCATCCACCAGTATCATATACTTTTCCATATTTACCAAATGGAGTTGCTAATACCTTTCTTACTTTTTTATAAGAAACGCTTGAACCCAATACTATATAATCGTTCTTATCACAAAAGAAACCGTTTTTATCTAAATGTAATCCAGGCACTGGAAGACTCCATATGGGTAATGCGCGCGAAGTATAGTAAGTGTATTTGCGCCCATGCCAATGCACTGGTCCACGTGTATGAAGGTATTTAATATAATATTGGCTACGCTTTTTACTTGGTAATTTTTCAGTGTTGAGATATTTTTTCACAACTGAAAGCTTTTTATTCTTATAAATAATGCGCGCCCATACTTTTCCTTCTTTAATAAGTTTAACTCTTGTATTACGTGATACTTTATAAATTATTTTTCCTTTTGGCTTTTCTCTTAAATTTACTTTAATTGTTGTATATCTATATGTACCACTAGCTTCAGCTTTAATTGGTAGAATTGCTATAACTAGTGCTACAATTAATATAAATTTTATATTTTTTTTCATTTATTTCCCCTCATGTCTGCTCCGCAATTTGGGCAGAAATTTATAAATTTAACTGTATGTGAATCATATTCTGTTCCACATTTTGGGCATTTACAATGTGGTATATATTCAGTATAACCGTCATGTTTAATTTCTTCGTACCAACGTACCCACTCACCTCTTACGTTCTCTCGAACATCGGCGGCTGGCTGTGCGTCAAGCAACTGCGCTATACCCATGAGTGTCAATCCTCTTTCGTGACTGTTGATGTCGTGAACAATCGGATATGCTACCTCATATACCTGTTTAGCGAACTTGTCAGCGTCAATGTATTTCATGTATCTGCTCTTTCTCCGTGACTACAACCAAACAAGAATCCTGTAATATCTACAACTTTATCATTATCATATTGGTTAACCAATACCTCTCGCCCGCATTCCTCTTCATATATGCAATCCTCACACCTTACGACCTCAACAAGATCAGCAGTCGGCGTCTTATTAATGACATCTTCCCATACACCTTTCTTCTCAACGCCTGTTTTGTTTAGTATTGTGTATTGGTTCTCGTTGGCGTCAATGTGTCTGCTCACCATTTCTCCTCCGTTTCTCCGCTTTCAAAAGTCTCTCATGCAGGTGTTTAATCGCATAGAACAGATCAAGCATTTCAAAAATATCTTTAATGGTCACTACTTTTACCTTCTAAAAACATTATGCTTAACGCTATGCATGCTATTAAGATAACCAAGTCGCTTGTATTCATTCAAATCTCCCTTCAATAAAATATGATTCTATCGACCATCTTGCCATTTGCTTCCGTGTACGCATATAGTACATGGCTCCTGATGCCAATCGTTCAAACACCAACGACAAGTAGGGCATACACGGAGTTGATCGTCCTCATTACCCAGTTCTTCTTTTCTCTTTCCTTCACTACAATAATCGTTTATAGCTACAGCTCTATTTAATCCTTTTTGATTTTCACACGTTAAACAACTAAAAAAGATATATTTAACTTGTTTTGCCCATTTACATTCTTCACATTTTACAATTTTTTTAGAATCAGCCATAATTATTCCTCGAATCACATGTAATATCTGGTACTTTCCAAGTTGGATGAGGTGTAATAGTTATGGGATTATTTGGTGTTGCCCACACGCCTCTACCATCAGCTTTTCCTTGCTCATATGCGTCATCAACAAGTTTTTGTAAATCTTCTTTTGTAATTAAAATACCACCATCTTTTTCCACCGCAATAATAACTATTGGTTTCATTCTTCTTCTCCTTTGTATGGTTCGGGAAGTGGCATCCATGCTACTGGCTCTGAATTATAAAGCCATTGTCCATTAAGCCAAGCGTTCCAATCAACTATCCATTCACCCCAGCCATCATTGGTAACTAAATATCTACCATCTTTTTTTGGTAAATGTTCTTCATCACATGGAGTCCATTGCCGCGCAGATGGTAATTCTTTTAAATCAGAGATATATGATTCAATTAATCTAAGTTCCCATTCAAATATTTTGCGTTCAACACCAACAATATCCGTATCATCCAATACACGTTTCAATAATTCCGCACCATCATTAAGCAAATCAATTGCCTGTTGTCTGCTGATTAAATCATTCATCGTGTTCACCTTTCAGTTTTGAAAAATCTTTCATCACTTCTTGTATTCCATCTCTCACGCCGTCCGAATAGCCTCTCATATACGGATTATACTTTGTATCTTGAATAAACCATATAATACCCATTGTTATAAGACCGCAAAAGAAAGCAATCGCTTCACTCATTTTATTCTCCTTCGTTAAAGTTCCAAGTTTTATCGTCTTGACCGTAAATATTTTGATCGCCGAACATAATCAGGTTGTATTGATGCGCTCTCTTACTCGCTTCTTTCATGTGATGCTCACAATTTACCATACACCGTAGTTTATTCTTGCAATCACATGTTTTGCACTCTTTAATGTGTATCAATTCATTCTCCTAATTTTCCTTTATCAGCTGTTCACCTCTCATATCTGCTTTGTATGGTTCAGGTAGCGACATCCATGCGATGACTTTATCGTCCTGTATAACGCCGAATCCCATATCTCTCCAATTAACCTTCCCGCTTCTCGGGTCTGTCATTCTGATAGCAATAGCGACACACCATTTATCGCCAGATATTTTTGACGGTTTTTTGCTGATTAGCACATAGTCTTCGTCCGGCAACCTCTCACTGCATGGAATCCACTTCGATTCTGGCTGTGCGGATGGAATGTTCTTCAGACTCCCAATAACACACTCAATTGCTTTTCTTTCACGCTTGTCATTCTCTTCAAAGTAAACGGCATCAATCCACTCCTTCGCTTCATCAATCGCCGCCTGTCTGCTAATTAGATCATCCATCTTCTTTCTCTCCTCTCAACCACTCGATAACTGCGAGTCTTGAATCTGTATAAGCAAGTCCAAATTTTAACAGCAACCAGCATAGAAATTCGTACTGTTCTTCTGGTGTCTTACCATAAAGCTCTTGTTCAATACGGCTTATCTCTGACTGTGCGGATGATAAAGATTTGATTGAATTACAAGCGTCACATATAGCTGAATGAATATCATAATCACAGTCTACTAAAGATTGTACAATATTAAGTGCATCTTTTTTCTTAATATACTCATCCATTGATACTCTCCTTTAATAGCTGCGCATCTCTCAAATCTGCACCGCAATGTTTACAGAATTTATCTTCATAATCAATAATTCCTTTACAAGCAGAACACTCATGATGAGCTTTTTGTCCTTCTTTACCAGTATAGACAATGACCTTCTTGGCTTTAATATTCTCACGAGCCTCTGTTGTAGGCGGCATAAGTAATATTTTTGTTTTTAAATCTCTTAAAGCTCTTGCAATTAACCAGTGACTAAACCTATTTTCAATAATAAATTCATAAATCACTGTTAATACATCTTCTTTTTTGACAAAATTTTTCATTTTTATCACCATTTCTTTAAATTATACTTCATGTTTTTAGGCCGGGTGTGCAGTTTCAATAAGGAGATTTAAATCTCCTTATTAATCAATCACACGCATCCTCTTCCGGGTTCAACGATTCGTAACTGGGGTAGCTTACGCGGATTTGTGTCTGGCATATAGCTTCTGTCGTCCACCGCCGCCCTCTGTGGTGTCTCCCCACTGCTTCCCTTTCCCGAGGCTAACATTGTCTTTTCGACTTTTAATGCTTGTCTACCGACCTAAAAATGAAGGTAAGGATTTGCACCTTACATGACTTCCCTGCTATTTTAACCTCCCCTTCAAAGTTTTTCTCTCGTTTGCAACCGAGTGGAAGTCCATGGGAGAAAGCGTCTACCTATTCCGCCACTTCATTCAAAAACGGAGCCTGAAGGATTTGAACCTTCGCGCGATTTCTCGCCTACATCCTTAGCAGGGACGCCCCTTCAACCAAACTTGGGTAAGGCTCCAACTTAATTTTATAAAACTTAAATGGCTTAGGGCGGAATCGAACCACCGACGCAGGAATTTTCAGTCCCTCGCTCTACCAACTGAGCTACCAAGCCTTAGTAGGCGAAAATAGATTTGAACTATCGACCTCGGAGTTATCAGCTCCGCGCTCTAACCACCTGAGCTATTCGCCTAGAGTGAGCTGTGAGAGATTCGAACTCTCGACCGCTTGATTACTTTACCACATCGTTTTTACATTGTGGTCTGGACTTTCTCTTAACCATAGAATTATTCCGTAGGTTCATCGTGTAAAGTCTCTACACATAAGGTTTTTTCAAATGAATAATCAGAAGCAAGTGTAATATTGGATTGTTTGTTTTTTGGTAAATCTTTTCTAATTTGAATAACTTTTCGATTACCTATTACTTCAATAGGAATAAGTACAATTTCATTCCATGGAGCTAAATAAAAACACATATAGTCTACTTCACTTTCATAAGTGTGATGTATCCCATATTTTGTATGATAAGTACTGCTAGAACATGGACAAGAAATTGAATTATTTTCAGTTATTTGGCTACAATATTTAATTTGAATTTTATTTAATTTTCCATTAAATTCTGCAATTAAATCATATCTAGCATTATCACCAAAAGGAACCGATACTTGTATTCCTAATTCTACAAATTTTGCTAATGCAATAGCTTCTCCAATATTACCCTTATCTTTACTATTCATTCTCCTTCCTCTTGCTCGGGATTAGCATATCATAGACTTAGCTTTCCCCGAATTAGCGATGTTTTCACTCATAAGTTTCCATATGAGGCTCCTAATTTTAAAAGTCAAGTGCTCTACCATCTGAGCTAACAGCTCATTTGCATAAGGTGACCGATGGGATTCGAACCCACAACATGTGGATCCACAATCCACTGCTCTACCAGTTGAACTACGGTCACAGTGACTCCAGTGGGATTCGAACCCGACATTACGGCCTTGAAAGGGCCGTGAACTGACCATTTGTTCGATGGAGCCATATGACATATCCCTCTAGTAGCCTATAAGATATGTCAAATTGTAGTTTAAGGTCTAGAGCTACCCTGGACCATAGGACTAATTATCATTAAAACCACCAGAGCGTTTGATATATAAACCTATAGAATATACGGTGGGGCGAAAGCTGTCGCATAAACGTGAATATATACCCCCTCTATGGGCGCATTTTAATGATAACGTCCCAAAAAGGATTCGAACCTTTGACACACGGCTTAGAAGGCCGTTGCTCTATCCCCTGAGCTACTGGGACAAATAGAGGTGGCGGGATTCGAACCCGCGATCCCGTGATCCCAAATCACGTATCCTAAGCCAAACTAGACCACACCTCTTAGTTATTACATAAAACGAAAATAAATAAAAGTGGCTATTAAAACTAATAAGTAACTAATCCAAATCGGAGAAAATATCCAACTCCACGCCCAATCAATAACATTACTTAATTTTAAAACAATAAAGACTATTGTCAACAAATTTATAAATAATATTCCACCATATGCACACGCAATATATTTGTCATCTTTCATTTCATTTTCCTACTTACCAATTTACATACATATCAAAATGATTTGGACCTACATATCCACAATCATAACATTTAGCATAACCACCAAAAGGAGTTGCTACAATTACTCTTTTATTCTTATTAGCTACACAGCTGCCACAAACAAAATATCCTTCCCCATCACGAACAAATCCTTGTGAATCAATCCACATTCCCGGAACTCGAAGACCAGGCATTACTCTGCGCGAGTACCATGTATAATGTTTTCCTTGCCAATTTAAACCACCTGCTCTACGAAAATATGCTCCAGAATATACGGCTTTAATAGGAGGATAAGCTTGAAGTGATGCATTTTCACAGAAATAGCACTTGCGATTATACATAACAGCTGACCATTTGTTATTTTGCCAAACTAAACCAAGTTGAGTACCCTGTTTCACAATAACAATTTTTGTTTTAAAACTTCTAGGATAATCGCGTAAATAAAGTTTATTCCATTTAACATAACGATATTTTGCAATATAAGTTCCATGAAGTGTTTGTCCATTTCCCATTGTTACTGCAACTTGATTGCCATTAACTTTAACCGCATTGTGCGCTTCTGCAGATAATGGCATTAGCATAATCATAACTGCTAAAACTATCAAAAAACCTTTTTTAATCATTCATTATCTCCTCTAATTAAAATTCTTTTTCGTTTTTTGAAAGTCTGACGTTCTTTTGAAATATATTTATCTATTTTCTTAGAACATTCAGGACAAAAATATTGCGTGTCATACCATCTTAACACATCGTTATAGTCTGTATTGAGTTTTGATGCTCCACTCTCACCCATTTCAATGTGTTTTCCACAAATTGAACAAACAGTATAATTTCTGCCCATTTTAAACTCCTTTCTTTTTAACGGGTTAAACTGGGGTAATTGGAATTGAACCAATATTGTCAGAGTCAAAGTCTGAAGTGCTTACCGTTACACCATACCCCAATAAAAATGAGAGAACTAAATATAATTCTCTCATTTTGTTTTCTATATATATTATATTATATTTTTATAAAAAAATCAAATTATTTTATTTTAATATATTCAGCCTTAACATATCCTCGTTTAGTTCCCTTCGCACCAGTAATACTAACTAAATACCACTTATTCGCACCAGAGCCAACAGTACTAACAATTGTGACTTCTTTACCTTTATTAATTACAGGATATGCACCAATATTATTACCTTTTACTACTTTAGGCTGTAACCTTACATTCAAAGCACTGGCAGTAACAACACCCTTTTTACCATTAGAAGTTTTTGTTTTAGCTGATGTTTTAGCAGCAGTGCTTGCGGTTCTCTTACCAGGAATTTTTGTTACAATCCAAATGTTTGGAAGTCCACCAGCCATAGTTGTTTCATAACAAAACCAACCATCATTATGATAACCGCCAGAATCCTTTGTATAGAAATAATGTTTTCCATTCTTAACTTGATAGTTTAAAAAAGCTACATAATGTCCACTTGTTGTCCAAGTAACTCCACCGCGCCTACCGCCTCGAAGTAATAATACACCCATTCTTGGAGAACCCTTTTTATTCAAAATATCCCAAGCGGGCTTCATAGAACCATTAATATTCGGCCAGCTAACCCCAAAACCATAATGTTCTAATGTAGCTTTAATTCCTGCCCAAGTTGTTCCATGACCTTTTGTAGCAAAACCTGCATTAACCATATAAGGACGAACATTTTTTGGAGTATATTTAGCATATTTAGATGACTCAATAATTACATGAGTACATGCACAACATCCACAACCATTACCTGCAAAAGAATAAGCAGAAGTTGGATAAGGAAGGCGGCCCCATCGTGAATCGCCTTGTCGAAAAATCACACTTTGCATTATTCAATTTCCTCCGGTAATTCATCCTCTTGATTTTCATAAAAATATTCGCCATTAGCTTTTCCTTTCATTTCAGCTTTTTTGGCTCTCATTTCACCTGTATATTGCGCGGCCACAGAAGTATAATCATTATTATAATAAGTCACACAAGCTACAATTATAAAATTAAGAATAATAGAAGCAATTTTATAGGCTAAATCTAACTTAGGGTTATTAAAACCAGTAATATCAGTTGCCATTAAAGCTGAATTTAAAGAAGTTGCAATAGCTAAAATAGTTCTTAATTTTGTACCAAAATTCATAACAAAACCTCCTTTTACATATTAGAATTAGGGTATTCCTATCTATATAAAAGTAGATTTTTAATTAAGAAAATATATATTATTAAGTTTTACTAATTTTATTTAAGACAATCTTCAATAATGCGCGCCTTTTGAAGTGAATCATATTCTTCAAAACTTTTCCATTTCTCATAATAATGATAGCCTTCTGTAGAAACCACTCCAGACCAATCATAATTGATTTTATCTAATTGAAAAACAAAATGTCCTACAATTGTGTCATAATAAATTTCACCTGCTGGAAATCTGTCTTTTAAAATTAAAGCAAAATAATAACAATTACCAGTAAGCCAATCACAATCTTTTGAAAATCTTCGACTAATAAAATCTAAAACTTCACCATTACTTTTTCCAATAATTTTCCAATCGTCACTGAAGAACAAAACTTCTTCTCCCCATGTTCCATGAATTCGTTTTCCTTCATCAATGAATTTAACCACACCGTCTTTTCCATTGTTTCGTATTCCAGAAAACATATGATTAATATGAATTATATCACCAGCTTCAACCTGTTCTTTTGGTTTCATTTTAAATACCAGTCCTCCTTATTAGTCTGTGAATCGGCATACCGAGAATCGAACTCGGATCACTGGCTTATAAGGCCAGCGCACTCACCGTTGTGCTATATGCCAAACTTTTTCTATATAAAAATAAAGCATGGAAAGTTGAAGCCTCTGCAGCGGCCCAGTCCTTAGGCTCCATGCTAACCATAGACTGTAACATTTATCCGATATGCTAAACGGTAGGCTTATATCGGCAGCCTAAACCGAATCCCATTATATGTGACAACGTAGGATTGATATTGTCACACAGTACCGCTGACCGGAGTCGAACCGGTATGCCGATCAGGGCCACGGATTTTAAGTCCGTTATGTCTACCTATTCCATCACAGCGGCAAATCTTAAAAAATAGGCGGTGCCACTGAACAGCACCGCCTGACTGTCTGTAAAGTTCATTGAATTATTAATAAGTTACTAAACTATTAAATTGTAAAACTCAATTGCCCATTGGACCATACCTCATATTGCAGAACTTTACTACTTCTATTTTAAAAGGTCTTTTGACCTTACAAATAAATTATAGCAAAAATTTTTAAAATTGTCAAATTTTCGCTATTAAAGAGGTTTTGTTTATCGGTGCGCCACAAGTTCCTCAAAACTCCCGTGTTTTAGAGTCTTTAGCTTTGACTGGGGTTACTTTGCGTCTTTATATACCGTTTCCCACTAAGCCACATATCGGATTACTGTACAGGCAAGCCTGAGGTTCCGCCAGTGGTAGTTGACCCCAAATCCATGATAACGGTTCTAGGGTTTTCTTTTTAAGAGTGAAAGCTATGATTTAAAATCTCTCTTGACCTAGTTTAGACCAGGAGGTCTATCCTGCGGTTTAACTTATACTTTTAAAAGGCGGTTTCCCCTCCGCGAAATGAGATTTAAAATCTCTCTGTTGACGTCAATAGAAAGTTGCCTTATATTATAGACTAGTCAACTTACAATGGAAAGTCTATATGTCCCAATATTGACCAGGCGGGACTCCATTCGGGCCTGGGGTACCAACGGGAATTACAGGAATCGAACCTATATTCTACGGTTAACGGCCGCATGTACTAGCCCTTGTACTAAATTCCCATATAAGGTCGAGCACGATTTCAAGTCCTTGGGAACGGCGTTTGCTCTGTTTCTTTTCCCTTCCTTACCTTATATATAAGCTTCCGAAGGGACTCGAACCCTTAACCTTTTGATTACAGGTCAAACGCACTACCAATTGTGCTACAGAAGCATTTCTTTCTCTTTCATTTTCTATATATATTATAACCAAAATTTCAGAAAAAGTAAAATTATAATTCTCTGAAGTACCAATCAACCTTTAGTTTTCTCTTTTTCCAATCTGGTTCTTGTTCTTCCTTGTTCTGCGCGCACTGATACCTATGATATCGTGATTGATTTAAATAGAAGGCTCTGTCACCTTGAAAGACTGATTTTCGGTGTTTATGAAACTTTCGTTTCAATGGTGAGAGCCGCACCTCTGCCTATTACGCCACAGCCTGAAAGTCTTTTTAGCGCTCGACCGTGGATTTGCACCACGGATGAAGGCAGTTAGTTTTCGTTAGCTAAACAGGAACTATTTTGCCTTCTAAAATACCTGCACTATAGCGTCTACTATTGCGCTTATTTGCCGAGACAAACATCGCGCTTTACCATGTTCTCACCGGTGTCGTGCCGGGTTTTGAGCGTGTCTATTCCGCCATCGAGCGTACAGAGCTCAACCTCTGCTTGCAGGGAGGTTCCTCCCTGGAGTTTCCCGAACTTTCAGCGCCGACACCATGAGTGTGCGCACACTGCACGGCGTCCTGTTTCTCGATTCGGGTGGTGGGATTGTTTGGCGCCGACCCCGATAGGTGTCAATTGCTGCCCGCGCGGGGCTATGTTTGCAACATCTTGCGCCATGCCGCCCCGAGGAGTCGAACCTGGGGCGTTGGGGAATCGAACCCCGCCTTCTGATGCTGCGCGACCCGGTCGCTATGGATGAAGGAGGAATTGAACCTCTCGGCAGCCGATTTCCCGGCCTTCGCTACCTTGCGTCGTTTGTTTATTTATTGCCTCTTCATCCCGGGTAAGCGCGGGAGGCGCGAGCTTACTGTTCCCGTCTGAGATTGCGGATTCCTGTTAATGATGGCGCCCACCTTGCCCGAAAGCTTCCAACCAGACTCGGACTGGTAACCTGACGCTTACAAGGCGTCTGCTCTGCCAATTGAGCTACGGAAGCACGGAGACTTTTTCTTTAACGGTGCGCCACAGGTCTTGTCTAAACCCCCGAGTTTTAGAGTCTTTTCTTTGACTAAACTCCCCGAGTTGGGATCGAACCAACGGTGTTTCTTGTGTGTGGGGGATTTACAGTCCCTTGCTCTCGCCACTTTTCGGGATGACTGTAAACCTATCTGGTTTTGCGAGGGAAGACACCTCGGCTATCGCGGGCAAGGATTTGCACCTTGCATGATTGATTTGTTTGTCGGCCTTCGTCTAAAAGACGGGCGAAACGATGTCTTATGGTCCACCTCATACGTGCTTCTACCGCTCAATCTCCATCCTGTGTCTACCTATTCCACCACCGCTATGTGCTATGTTGTTCGATGTTTCCAAGAGCTTCCGCCCGCACTATTAAAGTTCAATTCCGCCTGTATGCATAGCAGCCCTCCTTTTGGTCGTTTTGTTGCCTCTGTTCTTAATTTGACGATTTTTCAATAAAATCAGTCATTTGCTGTAACAAAGCCAAATAGAAAAACTGGTCAATTGATTCGTTATCTCTTAAGAAAGATTCATCTATATAATATTTATTAGTTCTCATACAATTCCTTTCTTAATAGAAAAACACATTATAATTCAATTAAATTACAATGCGTTTTCTATAAAATTATTTCATAAATTAATCTTACTTAAAAAGAATATCTAAAAGAGTTTTAAAAGAATCATCAGGTAAATAAGCTTTCTTCTGCTCATGCTTCTTTGAAACTTCAAGATAATGATTCCAAGCTTTTACAGCCTCTGCATAAGCTTCATCAACTTCCGCAAGAGCAGCTTTCTTTGCTTCTTCCTTCTTCTGTACTTCTTCCTCAACTTTCTTCAATTCTTCTACAGTATCAAAAAGCTCACCAGTTTTTTCGCTATAAAACTTCATTCTATCCCTCCGTTTGACAATAAACTAAATAAATATTATACAATTTTAAAATTTAACTATAATCATATCTACAGACTTTCGCCTTACCTCAATTAACCATCTGTCATATTCAACCACTAAGCAGATAAGTCTGAGCCGTAGGGAGCTACCCTAGAGCTTCTTACCTGAGTTCCAAAAGGAACCTAATCTTAGAAGGGACTTTGTTTACCCTTAACTTTCACGCACCATTCAGAATTTAAATGTAATTTAACCATCTCATCCTATATGGCAAATTCAGCTTGTTTTCTACCAATTCTCTGCCCTTTGCGCTACTCGTACCTCGCCTTGTCTTATAGGATGTTTCCATCCGTCAATGGCAAAACTTCTTAATTGGACTACCTAGGTTTGAACGCTTTCTACAGTCATCCCTAACTAGGCTTATTCTCCACAGGAGCGTCTATTGCGAAGTCGACAAGTACAGTGTTTTTAACAGCAATTATATCAGCACCTTCTCCTGGAACGCACCGCGTTCGCGACCCGTAGGGACAAAGATCTCTCTAAGCCCTGTTGAACATATATAGGGTATCCTCTATATATCTTCTTCTCACTTTAGGGAAAAGTCCTAGCCACATGGTGTTGTGTCTTCACTAGGATGTAAATATAATTATAGTTAAATCTTAAAATTATATTTATTTAGTTATCAAGGTTCACTTTTGATGGAGATGGGGAGATTTGAACTCCCGTCCTTAACAGTCCACTTTGGGTTTAAGTTAAGTCGAACACCCTATCGCATCCCCAATTTAATTGCAGTGGCAGGATTCGAACCTGCGACCTCCGGGTTATGAGCACGGCGAGCTGACCAGACTGCTCCACACTGCGCCAATGAACAGACTATTATATCTCTACCCTACTGTTCTTTCGGACCGCCTTGTCGGAAAATCTTACGATTTCATCGAGTTTACGTTAGCCGATATAATAGTTTATTGGGCGCCAATCCTATTAATCCATGATGAACTTGTCTTTCCCTCTTTCCACGACTCCCCGAATATTTGTTATAGTCGGAATTTTTTTTCGCGCAACGGGTACTGTTGTATGGTTTCTTCGTTCTCAACCACTGGGTACATCCAGCGAGGGTCTCCGTATAGTTTCAGCGCTACCTGCTACGGTGGATTATTGACAAAGCACTCATGCTTTATAGAGGCTTGTGACTCTCAAGCAATTAATAGCTTGGCGCATTTACTTTGTCAAGGGGAGGGAGTAGTAAAAGAAAGGATAAAACTACTCCCTCCAAATATATATAGTATCTTTTATTTAAACCTAAAAGATTTAAGAGAATGAACGCGATATCTCGTTCGGATTAGTAGGAATCGAACCTTTAGCTCTTACTTACCAATAAGTTTTTAACTTCGAGCTTTACAACTTTTTCCTCTCTCAACCTTTCTATATATATTATATCGAAATTTTTGAAACTTTTCAAATTTTCACGAACACTTTTTCACAAAATATGCGATTGGTCCTGTATAAATAAGTTCTTCTGAAATCTCCCACGGATCTTCGGAATAATCCTGAATTTCTTGAACTTCATGACAACCAATTTTTTCCATCCACATACCATATCTTTTAACTCGAAAATGATAGTCGATATATAACGGTTCATCTTCGGTTGGTGCATCTGGATTAACGCACATTCTAAAAGCTATAAGCTCTTCATTTCGATTTAAAGAAATATTTTTATTAGTAACTTGCTTTACTTTAAAATCTTCAAGAATCTGTGCCACATCTCGATCATAAAGTAGTTTTAAAATATCTTCAACACTCCAAGCATTTTCTTCATAAAGCCTGTTACCAAGTTCAATATCATCTTCGACAAATCTATCATCAGGACTATACCACTCCTGAATATTAAAAGCAAAGCTTCCACAATTAGTAGAAAAACTATGCTCTTCAAAATAATTCGGATCATGATTTGGCGCAAATGACATTGTTATATCCTTTCTCAAACTTATTATTCAATAGTTCTACAAAAAGTTTTACGTCCTCGGTAATAGGTAAGTGGACTGAAGCATAACGCGCTCCATTTTTTCGAGAAACTTTCGCACCTAAACATTCCTTACTAAAAGTAAGATATTCTTCATAAGTCATTCCCACTAAAGCTGCTTCAAGAAAATGGAAAGACGTATGAAGTGGCGGCATTTTAATTTCATCGAAGTGATTACATATTAATCCATAACCTTGATGCCATGGGAGTTCGTCTAAATAAAAAGCTGTCATAGGTTACACCTTCTTAAAAAATCTTGCTCCCAAGTAGAAATATTAATAATAGGAACCTCATCTAATGCTTCCCAATCAATCTCTTTTAATTTCTGGCATACCTTTTGAGATACATAATCTGGATCAATGTAGCGTTTTACCGTAGAAGGCGCGCGGCCGACTTCTTTAGCAACCGCAGCATATGTATGATATTCAAGATAGAGTTCATTCATTTTAATGATTTCATCTTGAGTTACTCTCATTTACTCATTCTCCATTAACCACAAAGCTGTTTTCGGCCAGTATGTCTTTGCATCCCAATTACATTGATCATCCCAGCACCAACACTCGATGCCCTCATCTGTACCTTCAATAAGAAGAACTGGAGTTGCCCAAACAGAAGAAAGATAAGTGTAAGTATCTTCATCAAAAATAGGACTACCATTTCTTAAAATGATATCACCTGTGTAATCCCAATCTTCTGCAAGACCTGCACTAGCATTTTTAATATTATGCTTTTTAATAATACGTACTGCTTTATGCCAATCAAACACTTTTGTTCGACTGTTTTCGTTTCTTTTTGCAGTAGCCATTTTAAAAATCATATCTGAATCTAAATTTGTAATTTGCATAAAATCTCTCCTTTCTTTTTCTATATATATTATATTAGTTTTTTATTAAAAAATCAAAATTTATTTTCTTTCAAAATTCCTTCCTTTTTAATTACGCGCGTGCGCACGTATGATTCTACCATATTTTCATTTTAAAATCAAATTAGAAATTCATCAAAAATTTTGATTTCTTCTAAAAATTTTAGTATAATATATATAGAATAAAAGGAGGATATTTATATGGAACTAGATTACAAGTTGTTTGATCAAGTGACAGGTACTTTTTTAGTTAATCTTATGGTAGAAGATCAACGTAATAATGGAATCGTACTTTCACCATTTAATCCAAACAATATAGATCATTTATATGCTTTTGAAGTAGCTTTAATTTTAAGCAATTCTACTCAAAAAGAATTTTATTTAGATATGGGAATTTATAATTATTGGAAGTTTAGACTTAAAAATTGGTCAGTAAGAAAAAGTTTTAAAAGATATAACGATACAGTTCCTGTATTTAAAATGGAATTAGATAAAATTTTAGACTTTATGAAGAAAAGTTTAGAATTAAAAGACGATACCTATGAACAAATTTATAAGGAGTATTATAAAGTAGGCAATGAAAATAGAAGCATATACAGATGGAAGCACAAAAAATAATGGTCGAGCTGGAGCCGTTGGCGGCTGGGCTTATGCAGTGATTGAGAAAGATATTATTCATGTTGATTTTAATTATGCTTATGATGTGACTAATCAACGTATGGAATTATATGCAGCAATAAAAGCTTGCGAATTTCTTGACAAAAACTACGGTGGCTTTGATTCTTTTACTATCTATAGTGATAGTGCCTATTTAATTAATTGTGCTAATGATAAATGGTACAATAGATGGTTAGAGAATGACTGGAAAAGTTTTACTAATAAACCAATTGGAAATAAAGACCTTTGGATACGCTTAATTCCATTCTTTGAGGACTATCGTTTTACTTTTATTAAAGTAAAAGGTCATTCTGATGTTGAGTTTAATAATTTTGTTGATGGACTAGCACAAAGTGCAGCAGAAAAAGGGAGAAAAGAATTTGAAAGTAATAGTAATTAATGGACAGGGCGGCATTGGTAAGAATACATTCGTAGGATATTGTATAAAAGCACACGAAGATACTCGATCAATCTCGTTAGTTAATGAAATTAAATATGTAGCTAAAATTCTCGGTTGGAAAGGTGATAAAACGAAGAAAGATAGGAAGTTTCTCAATGATTTAAAACGACTTACAGCTAAATATAATAATTTCCCATTTGAATCTGTTGCTTTAAATATTAGTAATATTCTGGAACAGTATAAAGAAGCTGGAAAATCGACTGAAGATTTGGTTATTTTTATTCATGCCCGTGAACCAGAAGATATACATTATTTAGTAAATAAATATGATGCAAAAACATTGTTAATTAGGAAAAGTGGCTTAGCTAAGAAATATGGAAATCCAGCAGACGATAAAGTTTTTGATATTGATTATGATTATATTGCTTATAATGATGCGAACTTAGAAGAATTAGAAATTGAAGCAGAAAAATTTATGGGAAAAATATTAGGACAGGATAAGTAAATGGAAAAATATATTGATGGAATTAATTTTTTTGAACTTGAAGCCGAAAAATATTTCGCGCCTCCTTCAAGTTGGAGCCAAGAAAAGAAAGAAGAGTGGGCGCGCACCCGTATTTTTAGTGGAGAGTGGTGGGGAGCACAGAAACGTGATGGGGCATTTTTCATGTTCTTAAAAGATGAGGACGGTAATATGTTTTTACGACCTCGCGCTCGCAACGTAAAGAAAGAATTTGTAAATAAAATTGATTGGGTTCCTCATTTACATGAGTTTTTTGAGAGTTTACCAAATGGAGTTTGTTTTCTTGGAGAAATTTACTTACCTTCAAACGAACAAGCTAAGTCAACGACCTCAATTATGAATTGCTTAGTAAGCAAAGCAATTAAGCGACAAGAAAAAGAACCATTACATTATTATATTTTTGACATTCTTGCGGATGCAGGTGAATCTTATTTAAATATGAAAGCTATTGATCGCTTTTTATCTTTAGGAGATTATAGTAAAAAATATAATAACGATTGTGTTGAATGGGCGCATTATGTGAATGGAAAGGAATTATGGACAACAATTCAAAATTTACTTGCTGATGGATATGAAGGTGTTGTTATTACACGAGATGAATCCCATTACTTACCTGGTAAAAGAACTAATAAGGATACGCTTAAGATTAAGAAGGAGCTTCAAGATACGCTCGATTGTATTATAATTGGTGCAAATCCTCCTACAAAAATTTATGAAGGTAAGGAAATTCAAGTTTGGAACTATTGGTATAATGAGCAGACAGATGAGAAAATAAATAAGCCTTTATATAAAGATTATGTAGACGGCGCGCCTGTGATTCCAGTAACGAAAAACTGGTTCTATGGTTGGGCAGGATCGTTAAAACTGGGATTATATGATAATGATAAAATTGTCCATATTGGAAACCTCAGTGGAATAACTGAAAAAATTAAAGAACACTGGAAAGACTATGTTGGAGCTGTTGCAGAAGTAATTGCAATGGAAATTATGGATAATGCACAGGGCGGCCGAGGTATACGGCATCCGAAGTTTAAAGGGTTTAGAGTTGATAAAGACCCGAGAGATTGTACAATTAATCAGCTTAAATAAAAAAAGAGCCTTTTTAAAAGGCTCTTTTATTTTATATTTTTATGAGGTTTTTCCAGTTGCTATAATAAAGTTCACAACTCTAAAAGGTGGCATATTATTATGTGAATCACCAGATCCAAATGAATATGTTGCTCTTTGATATGGTCGTCCAGATTCTCCTGCTCCCGCACCAGTTCCAGTTGATGATAATGTTGTTGTACTAAAATGACCTCCTGTAGATACGACAGGGTAACTAGAACTACCTACTGCACGCAAATTAATATAGCCAGATATACTTGGTAATTCAGCTTCTTTTAATGTGACCTCTTCTACTCCACCCGTTCCATTACCTAATTCACGATCGCTTACAATAGAACTTTCGCCATTTGGTAAATCATCAGTATTAGCTCCAAGTGGAAAACGTCCTCTTAAATCTGGTAAGTTAAAGGTATTATATCCATCTCCCGCGCCATATGTTGTTTCAATTACAGCAAATAATTCAGCATAAGTTACTCGCGATACTTCTGAACCATCACATAATAACCAACCTGATGGTGGTGTTGATCCCGCAAACATTTGAATCATACCAGCCATACCTAATGTCATTAAATTACCAGACCAATCAATAGTAAGGGCATTTGAGCGTGCATTTGATGTGCCATTACCAATAATAAAAGCATAATCACCTCTTTCAAGTCTTTTAGAATCTTCTGAACCTGAAATTAATATAGTCCCCGTATCTGGTTTATTATATTCTCCAATTACCATTTGTGAAGCTCTTTGCGCTATTGTATGGTAGCCACCCGCATGAGAATTAGATCCCATTGATTGCGTTTCTCTACCTTCTGCATGACCATGGTATGCCATTGTACCATATCCTTCTGCATGAGCACAACGGCCAAGAGTTCTACAGAAAATACCTTCGGTATGAGAATCTGTCCCAGCTGCAACTGTTTCCTCCCCTTCAGCTATAGAATATCCTCCTATTGAGAACATCCAATGATTTTGATTCCAAGTTTCTGGAGTATCAATTGCTGTCTTACAAATATAAATTTTATTATCATATTTACAAAGGTCGCCAATTGCATATGTTCGAGTCTGATCATATACATCTGCTGTTTCTTTTCTTACTCCAAAAGTATAATATGGAGCAATATTACGATCGGAATATACTGCTTCACCATATCCAAGGGTAGCTATTTGCCTTGTACCAGTATTATTATATAACTTTAATCCATTAGTGTCTAATTCTAAAACATTCCTTCTTTGATTATCATTATCGCCTGAACCTATAACAAAATATGCGTTATCTATTGTTTTATTATATCGTCCAATTAAAAGTTGATAATTATTTAAATCAACAGTCATTCTGCTTTCATAATAATTATTTTCAGCAGGGTTTCCAGTAGGATTGTTTACAACAATATATTCATCATTTTGCTCTATATAATAAGTCTTACTATTATCTACTGTTGTGTCTTTTGATAAAAAGAACTCTTGTATTTCTGGTGGCTGCAATCCTTCTCCAATACTAACCGGAAAAGCTATATCAAAACCATTTCTTTCAGAAAACTTTCCTATTGCAATTCCCTTACCTCCTGCGCGGAAGTCAAGTAGAGCATAGGCTTGAGAAATAGAAATGATTTGACTTACTTTTTTAGAATAAGTAATTGAACCTTCTGTCTCAGGATCGTAATCATCACCAGTAAAATTGTATGAGATTTCCATTAAATACTGATGAGCTTTTTCCTCATCAAATTCAGAAGGTGATAAAATCAGTGTATAAACATTGCCCTCTTGTTGCCACTGTCCTTGTATTTCAATATCATTTTCTTTAACAGTATAAGTAGTACTTTCATAAGTAAGTTCATCAGAAAGATTAGATATTACAGAACTATCTCCCACATCACAAATAAAACGCATGAAAATTCCACTTTCATCGTCTTTCCATTCGTTATTTTCTATATTTCCTCTTGAAGCTTGTAATGTATAGGTAGGTAAAGAAACTTGATTTACATTATAAAAAACTTTACTATTATATCGTGCTACGTCTTCCCAAGAAGTATTTGATTGAGTTGGGTCTATAATATAAAAATTATTAACTATATTATTAAAAGGACTAACTGTTGAAGTAAGAGTTTCATTACCAACAATTAAATTAATCGAAGGTAAATTTTTACAATTATAGAAACTATAAGCTATATTTGTAACGGAGTCTAAAAATAACTTCGTAGTATATAAATTTCTTAAAGAATAACAATTATAAAACATAGAACTTATATCAGTAGCATTACTCATATTAAAATTTGATAGGTCAAGTAAACTTAATGAAGTACAACTACGAAACATAGAACCCATATTTGTAACATTATCTGTGTCAAATTGTGATATGTTGAGTGAAGTAATATTACAGAAAGCAAACATATAACTCATATTATTTACACTACTTGTATCAAAATTTGATAGATCAAGCGAAGGTAATGACATACAACCACGAAACATAGAACCCATATTAGTAACTTTACTTGTATCAAATTGTGATAGTAAGTTAATTGAAATTAACGTACCACAACCATTAAACATACAACTCATATTAGTAACATTACTTGTATCAAAATTTGATAGATCAAGAGAACTTAATGACTGACAATTTTCAAACATATGTTCCATATTATCTACTTTACCTGTATCAAAACTTAATAAATCAAGCTGAGAAAAACGTGTATATGCGAACATATAACTCATATCTTTAACATTGCTTGTATCAAAACTTGATAAGTCAAGTGAGTTTAATAACCTACAATTTTCAAACATATGTGCCATATTAATTACATTACTTGTATCAAAATTTGATAAATCAAGTGAAGTTAATGACATACAACCACGAAACATAAAACCCATATTAATAACGTTACTTGTATCAAAATTTGATAAATCAAGTGAAGTTAATGAGCCACAATTTTGAAACATTCCATATGCTGTTTTTGGTTTAAAAAGATTTATTATATTTACTGATTGAACAAGATGATTATAAGTATACCATTTTGGACTAATACTACCAACTCTATCTTCTATTCCTGTCCAATAAATTATATTATCAATAGTTTCTCCATCAGTATATTTATCTTCTACATCCCTAAAAATTCTTAATTCTCTAGTATTATTATTAAAAGAAGCATAGCAAGGAAGAGAATTTATATCTGTAAAATATCCTGGATTAGATACACCCTCATCTATATGGGCATAATCTGATCCTATATTATTTGAATTATATGTCGTATTTTGTCCTCCAACTAATTGTCTACACTCATAAAACATAGTTTGAGTAGAAGGTAATAATGCAGTTGTCCATAAAGGACCAACAATAATAGTTTTTAAAAATAAGCAGTTATAAAACATATTTTGCATGTTAGTAACTTTATTTGTATTAAAATTTGATATATTGAGTGATTTTAAATTGGCGCAGCCTCTAAACATCTGACTCATATTAGTAACGTTATGTGTATCAAAATTTGATAAATCTAATGATTGTATTGCTGTTAGCTTAGAAAACATAGCAACCATACTAGTAACATTAGTAGTATCAAAATTCGACACGTCAATAGAAGTTATAGAACTATTCTCACCAATTACTGATTGAAACATACCACTAGCATTATTGCCACTTGCCCACGAAATATGACCACTGCTAATTGTCGTAACATAGTTAAGATATGGTATCCAAGTCCAATCTGTGTAATCAACTTTACTATGACTAATAACACCTTCACCTATATATAAATGTCCTTGATCATCAATTGTCCATTGACAAGTTCCTTGTACCCCACTATATCTTATAGCCATTACTCATCTCCTCCTAACCATACCAATCTTAAATTATCATTTGATGCTCTGCGCCATGCCCATAATGGAACTGGTCCATCTTCAGTTTCTTTTTCGCCTACTTCCATTTCATTTAATACAACTGAATATGGTATGTATAATTTGTTATTAGATAAAAACGCTGTTTTATTATCTCCATACCAAAAACCAATTTCTTCATCAGTAACATGAATATGATTCTTAATTGGATCACCAATTATCATATCTTTAGTATTGATTTTATCTGAATTAATAACAACGCCTTCGTCAGTAGTAGTATTTATAATATTAACTATTCTATTACCATCATTTAAAGCAATATCAATTGAACTACCAACTATATCAAAATGCTTACCTATACTTTCTATATAATAATAAGTCTTTTCACTAATAACTTCAAAATCTTCGGTTTTAATATATATTCCATCTACAAATTCATAATATTCATTCTCAGCTGGAGAACCAGTTGGATTTTCAACTACTTTATATGTCGGTGCGGTATAAAAAGCTAAATATTGTTCTTCATCACCTAAATATATGTTATCAGTATATATACCTTGTTGTTCTTTGAGGTTTTCATAAACCAACTCATTAACAGCTTTTTTCTGATTTGTATAGCCCTTACCTTGAGTAAGTACATCTGCACTAGGTAAAGTACCAAATACCCCTCTAATTGCATAATGTACTTTAATTCCACTCTCATCTTCAGGTTCAATTTGAGATTCAAATAAACTAATCGCGCGAGCTGGTAAATTCACTGCACTATCAGAACTATTAATTCCAATTCCATAATTTTCTGTAAGTGGTCCCCAAGGAGCATCTACACCAATCTTAGACTGCCCAATTTTAGCCTTGTTAATTCTAGCGGCAGCTCTTTTATCACACGGATAATTTGCAAAACTAATCAGCGCGCCGCCCTCTAAAGAATCAACCTCATATTGTATATTAGGAGTTTCAGTAATGGTAACCGCATACAATCCATTTTCATTATAAAGAGCATGGTCTTCACCAACATAAATTAAAGTTTGTGAAGAATTACCAAATTGAATTATTAAATAATTTTCTTCAGTATTAAATTCTTCTTCATGATTCCATAAAGACAAATTACCTAAATAAGTAATAGTAGAAATATTATTATCATTATTATCTAATGACATAATAGTAGTTGGAACTCCAAAAGCAACAAAAGTTGATAAATCATCGTCTCCTTCTGGCTCATCTTCCTCATCATTTAATTCTTCTAAAATTTCTTCTTCAAGTTCTTCATCTTCATCTGTAGTTACTATTTCAATTTCATAAATATACTTTTCTGTTAATGGCTCTAACGAACTAGTATCTGCATTTTGAATTGTTCCTTCATTATTTTGAATATCAATTATAGCAGGAATTTCTTTTATGTCTCCTGAACTATCAATTATATCTTGAAACATCTTCGCTCCACCAGCTAAAGTTATTACGTCATCATTAATGCTAGTTATTTCAAAAACATTAACCAAACCTGAAGCCGCAAGCGCAGAAGTTGGATCTTCTGAAGTATAATTACTAACTTTACACCAGTCCCCAATAGAGAATAATAATGGTTTTTCAACTCTTACTAATAGATCATTAGCATAAATTATTGTTTCTTGATCTATTATATAATATAACATTATATCATTTATATTTGGTTCACTTACTCGTCTATACTCAGTACCATTTTTAGTAAAATAATCAATATCATCACCAAACTCATATGTTGATGGCGCGGGTTCACCCTCTGGAATTAATTTTTGATAAGTATATTGTGAAGTTTGAGAGATAGTAGCTTCCTTAATAGTAGAACTTGGTCTAAATATGAAAATTCCACCAACAGCTTCAATTTCTTCATATTCGAATACTGCTGTTTTAATTGCTCCACGTGCGGTAATATTATTAAATATGGCATCTCCACTAGATTTAATTGCCCAACCTCTTGAAGAATCATCAAAATATGTTGATGAACCTATGGTAGCATCAGTATCAGTACCTTGTAAAACTATTGATTCAGCACCTGAACCAACATTAACTGAATCTGTAAAAATACCACCTTTAGCATTAATAATACCTGACATTTCTATATCGCCAGAATCATCAGTTTCAAAAACACTTTCTCCTTTGGAATTCTTAATACGAATACCATATTGATAATTACCACTAGTGTCTTGCTCTAATGCGCCAATCTTAATACGCTCTTGGTCATTAGCTACAACTTGAAAATCATTATCAGAACTAATTGATACATAACCATCTGTATAAGAATTCTTAATGAAAAAACCGTCCCATAATAAACCAAATTGTGCAGTATTCTTAATATCCTCTAATGATTCAGCTTGGAATTCTTCTCCATCTAATACACCATATAAACCATATTTATCAAAACGTACATAAGTTTTTAAATCAATACCATTAGGACCATAACCATAAGCATTTAATCCATATTTGTCCCAACGGAAAGAAGGATTATCACCATCTTTAATTAATACATTCTGTGTATCAATAGTATTAATTGTAAGTCCTTCTGCAGTAACAACTGTATCCCAGTTATATCCACCGTCTAGACTTGTTTTTAATCCCGCACCTGCAATTTTCATTTGACGCATTGGATCTAAAATATCTTTTACTATAATACCATCTTCAACGGCAGTAATTGTATTATCTCCCGAAAGCATAAAACCGCCGCCTAATTCGTTTAATGATTTTAATAAAAGACTTGCATTAATAAATCCACCTTCATCTAATATGGATGCAGCGCGCGAATATGAAGCAGAATTATATTCAACAGATTGTACAGCTGCAGCCATACGCTGGAATAAATCATCAAATTGTGTTTTATAATTCTGAATTGTAATTGTATTCTCCGAAGCATCATCTAAATGCCACTCCACTTCAGAAACAACTACTTCTTCTCTAATTGGTGTCTGTATTTTCCAGCTATATTTAACATATAATTCATCATCGTCAATATCATCAAGTATTGTAGCTATATTGTTTCTAAAATCATAACTAAAATGCATATGATGATCAAAATCACGATAAATATCTAATACATCTGTTGTATTTTCTGGTAAATAAATTGTTTTATTTTCTACACTAAAAACATCTATATCTTCAATTATTTCATTGTGATAACCAAAGAATTGAGTATCTTCTATATAAGTTTTATCACCAACTTTAAAAAGATAATTCTCAAAGCCTGGTTGTTCACTAATTTCATGAACTGTTAAATCATAACTAACTTTAGGTTGCGCGCTAGTGTTTGAAACACTTAAAGCGTCAAGATAATATAATTCATTATCGATATAATCATCAGAAGTCCAAGTCCCTTCCTGAATATATCTGCTATATTTTTTATAAAATTTTGCCTCAACCTCATCTTTTTCATCTAAAAGTTCTTGCATTATATCTTTAATTCCTTTTTGTTCTTCAATAGGAACTAAAGTAAAAGATTTTGTACCTTTTATTGGAATTGTAATTATAATAGGTTCAGCTGTTATATATGTTTGATCATTACTTGTATATTTTAATTGATAATTGTCTGGATAATGCTTAAAATTTATTCTTTCATAGAGATTATCTTGAGAAAAAGATTTCTCTGTTACTGTAGTATTAATATCATATGTACCAAAATCATTCTCTAATGTAAAAGATAATCCTTCTATATAATCATCTAATATTTCTTTTGTTGCATTATATTCTACGCCATCTACTACTTTTGAAATAGTAGATACTGTTAAAACATAATTTTTTGTTCCATTAATGAGTAAATCTAATTCCTTTTTTTCTGTTTTACTCATTTCTAATAATGGTGTATAATCATTAATAACTTGTTGATTTGTATAAATTCTACCTACTATATCTGTTAAAGTCTCATGATCATTTGAAGGAATAATATTAACTAATCTTTTAAGTCTATCCTCTTCAGTAGGTGGATCATAAATTTTTTCTTCATTCTCTGTATGATTAATTTCCCATATATGTTTAGTAAAATAACTTAATATTGCGGGCGGTATTGTTGAAGTAAAGAATGGTGCATATGTTGAATAACTACCATCTGAAAAAGGAATTTCAAAACCTTCTGTATCGTCAACTATACCAATATATTTGATATCAGATAAAGTATATCCGCCAGCATCTAAGCTACTAATTTCATATTCTTTAGTAATAGAATCTATACCATCTACCCTATCTTTTTCATCAAGAACAATTTCATTACCATCTATATCAAAGAATTGTGGAGTAATAATTTCAACAAAATTAGGAAAAACACTGAAAAATTTTGTAACATTGTTCTCAACAGTAAAATAAAAACTTACATTATAACCACGATCGTTCACATAGTCATTATATTCAATACCCGTTAAATCTTTAAACTCAAATAAAGAATCTGTATAATTTTTCTGTGCTTCTTCAACAAGTTCATGATATACATTTACATTACTATTAGCTTTTGTTCTTGCGATCGCAGCAAGTTGCCTTTGAGCATTATAATAAGCGTATTGAGTATTAATACCTTTTAATTGTTCTACAAAAGTATTATAATCAATATAATATTGTCGAGGATTTTCAATAAGTCCTTGATTTAAATAATAGGACATATTAATAATATAAGAGTCTCCACTCGGGTTAGATTTCGCACTCGCTATTGAAACCACTCCGCCCTCAACAACATCGTTTTCAACTTGTTCTACAATTAATTTAGAAACAAACTCATCAGACTCTATTGTCCTTTGAATAGACTCTAAATTAATTCCATATTTAAAACCTGCAAAATTATCATCACCACTATATTTATGGAAAGATATTTTTTTAGACGGCGCGCCTTCTGAATCTAACTTAATCGCTCCCGTTTCATCATGTTCAACAACGAATTTTGCCCAACACTCAAAAGACTCGCATAAATCTTGAATTATATTAAAACAATTAGATTGAGAAGCTTCAATCGTTGAAATTTTCTCATAATTTTCATTATATAAAGGCTTTATATCATTATCAGGGTCTAATCCTAAAGATTCTGCAATTGCGTCTATTGAACTAAATGTTTCAATACTTTCTTCTTCTGTATCTTCTTCAGGTTGTAAATAGAAGAAATCAGTAGAAATAGAAGTTGCTTTAGGAATATTACCAATTAATACAATATTTCCATCGCCATCTAACTTTTTCTTAAAGAGCTGCACTTCTTTTATACAAAAATAACAATTTGGATTTACTTCTGTAGTATAATTTGAATCGGTAATATATAAGAAAATTCCATAATCATCTGCCGTATCTGCTAATACTGTATTTGAAATAGATTTTTTACAAACAGCAGTAGTTAAATAATAATCTAAAAAATCAGAATTTTGTTCAACAAAAGTATGGGTATTAGTATCCCAAATTCTGTCAATTGTTGAATGATCTTCTAATTCTTCTCTATAGATACAATCGATAGTTGGAGTAACACTAACTCCATCTTTATAATAAGCTACATACTTATCATTATCATTTTTCTTAAAATAACCACCAGTTATTATAGTATTTTTTATCTCAAAAGGCCCATCAAATTCAAATAAGATATTATTAATATCTGGAGTATAAAGATAAACCTGTTCTTCTGTTTTTGATTTTTCATCATAAACAACTTTTGGCTCCATTGTATATTTAGCTATAACAGCCTTAATCAACCCTTCTTGTCCAGGTTGTATCTGCGGGCGGCCGCCGTCTTCATTTGTTAAGCCATAAGATATACGAAAAACATATTCTTCTCCTTTGGAAAAACTGCCAATTTCACTTCTATATTCTCCAATACCTTCATTAACAATAGAATCACTATAATTAGTAGCTTTTCCGCTTGTTTTCTTAAATTGAGTCCTTAAATATCCTTTAATACCATTAAGTTGTGTTAGATCAATAACTGATGATGCAGTAATATTTGGATAAGAAACCAATTCAATAGGTTGAAGAAGATATGCGCCTTTTTCAAGTGAAGTTGTAAACGTAAGTCCTTCATCATAAATTTCTGTTAAAAGCTGTTTTAAATCTAAATCAAAGGGATCAGTTAATATAGATATTAAATTTCCCCCATCATTGTTTTGGAAAGTAAAAGTATAATCTGAAGCATTAAGCATATCAGAATTATAATGTGCTTCTCCAATAGTAGTACCGCCTCTTTTAACATAAATATCTAAAAGGTCTGGTTGATGTTCAGAACCAGTTTTTTCAAAATTAGCTTTCCATGTATAAACTAATTGAATTTGATAATCTGCATTAATTTCATAAGTAAATACAGTATCTTGATAAGTTATAATTGTTCCTTCTTCTGCTTCTTCTTCAACGGGTTCTGGAGATAATTTAATTCGTAAATCTGTTAGAATTTTTTTGAAATTTGTAAACCTTAAACTTTCTCCTATATTTTCTCCAACCCTTAAATCAGAAGATAATTTTGTAATTTTACTCTTTTCGCTTGGAGTAGCTGATGACCATCCATCTAAACTTCCATCTTGATAAATATTGAAGCCTGATCCATTAATTACAAAATTTGTAACTACATCAGAAGTTACATATTCATAATCTGTATATTTATAAATTGTTTTTTTAGAGCCATCATTATAAGTAGCTTCATATATTGTTACTGGTCTATCTTTAACCGTGTCATAACCAATTTGTTGATTATAAGCTAAACGATAACCACGATAATTAAGATTAATACCAGTTGAATTATACTCATCAGTTTGCCTTGATAAAACAACATTATCAATAGTGATTTCTGTACCCGTTTCATTATATGTAACATTTTCTGCGTCAGCTAAAAAACAATAGTTAGGCATCTGCGCAACATTATTATCATCTACTGTTGTTGTTTCTGGATCATAATCTTTTGCTCGTAAGAAGAAAATGTTTTCTTTACTCTTATTAGAAACTATACTGTAAAACATTAATAGTGTTTCATCAGCTTCTACCGTAACTTCCTCATTTGTCTGTAAGTCTTTTACAACTATATCTGAATTAATTGTATACTTATAAAGCGGCTCAGCAACAAATTGTTGGATTATATCAGAGTGTTCTTTATCAATAACCCAGTCAGTTCCTTTAACCGCTTTTTCACCTAATTCAAAAATTGTTCCTTGATTATTTCTTAAATCATTAGAAAGAACAATATTATACCCAACTTTTCCTAATTCATTAGCAAATAATCCAGTAGCAGTATAATTAAAAACATTTGAATCAGAAGTTTCTTCACAAGTTTTTATTACAAAATCATACCACTCTTTATTATAAAAAAGTTTAACTTTTCTTTCATTTACTAAATATTTTTCTAAAGGATTAACAATATAATCATTTATTAAATCATCATAATATTTATGAACCAAATCAAAAGTTAAAGTTATCTGTCCATTTACATTTTGGATAAAAATAACATTACTAATTCTACTTGGTGCTGTCATTTGATCAGAACCAATAGTAGCTATTTTTACTTCTTTATAATATGATTTATCTTCTTCTTCAACCAATACATCTTCCCAAACAGAAACTTCATATGGTCTTTTCAGCTTATCGCTCATTCCCTTTATCTCCTTTAATAGTATAAATAATTATAGAAAATCTCAGGTTTTTGAGTAGATACCGCACAATTTAAATATATGCCTTGATGTCTAAAATCAAATTTATTTCCCTTAAAAATTCTACCAAAACTACCCTTTTTTATATGCTTATTGTATAAATTCCCAGTAGTACGCCAAGATTTTGAAATATAATCATAATGTACACCTTCTATTAATTCGGCGCGGGTATTAATCATAATACCATTTTCTGAAGTCGTGCCAGTTGTTCTTTCAAAAGGTTCAATTACTAAATCAGGTAATCCATCTGTAGCAATAATTATATTTTCTCCTTTTTCTAAATCTGGATCAATTCTATTATTAACATAAGGAATAAATAAATAATATGGCGTATCTATGTCTCCTGGATTATATACATTAATTTGTCCATTATATTTATTCAAATATCTAATGTTTTCAACTTCATCTTGATAAATATCGTATGCACCTTCAGTATATTCCTCTAATGTGAGTATTCCACTTGATGCCACCCATTCGTTAGTATTATCATATCCATTAGTCACATATTGATCTAAAGTTTTATATAATTGGCGCGCGAATGGATCATATGCTATAAAGCTAATTGATCCTTCGCCTTTGTAAATGCGCCTTTTTGTCCCTAAATAAACCTTATGATTTACACTTCCAGGAATATACATTCCTTCTTGACTATCTTCACCAACAGTATTTTCTCCAACAATAGCCGTTCCTACTGTTGCAACTGATGCTAATTCTTCTTTAGATTTATGACCTGTAGTATCCCAATAATAATCTTCTTCATCAAAACAAATTGTTTCTAAAGAAATCGGTTCTGCTAATTTAACATAATATACCTTATAAGGACGTTCATCAAAAATCAATTTACAAATTTTTCTTTGACCAAATAATCTACGAATATTTCTATACTGTTCTTCAGTAACACTATCAAAAGCTATTTGAATTTCTATATTACGACTTTGATAAAAACTACCATAATAATAAACACCATCTTTACCACTAACTTCTACTGTTTTATCTTCAAAATCTGGTAATATAGTTTCTGCATATCTATCCCCATCGCTTACTCGAAGGATATTTAATTCACTTGAATGGACTCCATCAAAAGTAAAGCCCGTAAAATCTGACCACATAATATCCTCCTTATATTATTTCTTTACACAATACTTTAATATCTATTACAAATCTTACAGCTCCGTCTTTAAGGTTTTTCGTATTATAACTAAAAACGCCTGCGCTGCTTTCAGATTTTTGCATAAATAATTCCCATAGTATTTGATTACTAGGATCTGAAGAAGATCCCCAAACTTTTTTACTACTGGTACCCATGTAGTAACCTATACCTTCAGAAGCATAAGAAATGTTATAACCAACAATACCTAATGGTATAAGACCTGGTAAACTAACTCTAATATATCTATGACCTGTAGTTTGACCTTTTTTCTCTATATAAATAGGTAAATGATTACCATGTCTAGTCCATCCTGTCGCTTGATCATAAACAGAATAAGTTACTTCACTACCAGTTCCAGCTGGAGAAGTTGAACCTCTACCTAATCTTACGCTTTTTATTACTAATCGTGGAGAATATTTATTTTTTAATGATTTACCACTCTCAAAAAATTCTGTTGCTTTTATTGGAATATTAGAATAATTACAAATAGTACCATTATTATCATATCCTATCATAAAACTTGTTGTAGAAGAACCATTCATATAAAATCTAGCTTCTTTTCCATATATATATAAATCGTCAGTTCTATAACCAGGATTTAATTGTGTAATTGAATTTGCATTTCTAACTAATAATCCTTTAGCATCTAAATATCCTTCTACTGGAGCTTTTATGTTTGTTTGCGTTTGTGTACTATCCACGATATAAATGCCAGTAGGTTTATTTTTGTATAAATATAAATTATCATCAAGTACATTAGTAATAAAATATGTACCCGCTGTATAACCATCTAATGGTCTTCGATCATGTACATATGTATTTGACCCTTGATTAATAATATCAGCATCATTATGAAGTTGAGAAGTTGCTTCATAAGCGGCCTCCCTATTAGGAATTTTTATAGTATAAGTTTGAGAACCAACATATAAAGTACCAATAGTTACTCCAGATTCAACTTCTTCAGTTGCTTCATAATAAATATATGGCGTTGATTCCTCAGGTTCTGGAGTTGGTTCTGGAGTTGGTTCAGGCTCTGGACTTGGGCTTGGTTCAGGTTCGGGTTCTGGACTCGGTTCTGGACTCGGCTGAGAATTACCTATTAATCTTCTTGCTAATTCTTTAATTAAATATGGAGTCGCCGCAGTATTTTTATCCTCATCTGTATCTTCGGCATTTAACCAAGCATCAAAATCTGTATAACCACCCTCTTTTCCAAAACCATCTGTAAATAATTTAGTCAAACCATAATATTCACTATTTGCACGAACACCGCGTATAAGCATATAATATAATGTATCATTCGCTGTAGCATCTAGCGAAGCTCCATTATATTCTTGTGTAATATCAGTATTACTTTGTTGACTAACCAACACAAAAAGACAAACCTCTCCGGCTTGCCACATATAATCAACTTTATCTTCTACATTTTTTGTTTTAATAAAAACACCTTCATCTTCAGAAAGTGCAGTTTGATTGTCCTCTCCATTAGACAAGCTTGTTCCATGGACAACTAGAGTAGGTGATTCTTCCGTATTGCCATTAGCAAAATAAACTGCTAATAAATCACCTACAACAATATCATCATGTAATGGATTATAAATTGTAACTTCTTTTTCATTAGTGTCTGCGCTTGTAGCAGAAACCCCATAAAATAAATTAGCCATTGAAATATCTCCATATAAAATAAAAAGCCTATTAGGATATACTAATAGGCCAACAAATGTTCATTTATAAGTTCGCCTTTATCTCCTAAGTATAAGTAGATATTGAAAAGAAAGGCTCTATTTTTATTAAGATAATGTAATTTTACGAGGTACTGGTGTTATAAAACGGAAAATATATGTGTCAGTAGTATTAGTTGCTCCTGCAACATTTCCACCTAAATAAAAATTACAAGTCATAGTATTAGCATTAGTTCGTGCAGTATTTAAGAGTTGTCCAGTAATTAAAGGCCCAGTTGTACCATTTATACCAGTTGTTGTTTGCATAACCCAAGTATCATCAGAGCATACGTTTGTCCAACCAGTTATTGTTAAAGCACATACTTTTGCTCTAATAGATGTCCCTGCAGTTTTTTTTGCAGACATTTTAAATTGAATGACTATATTTGCCATATTTCCATCTATTTGACAAGTAGCACTAGAAACAGTATACCCACTACCATTAGTAGTAGAAACAGTTAAAGTTTCTGTCGTACTCCAATAATGATTTAGCTTTCGAATTTTTGTCCAGATTTCTCCTAATTGTGTTACAATTGTTTGTAATATAGTTAATAATCTCATTTTTATACCTCTTATGATAGTATACTTGGATATTTACATATAACCGGTCCGCCATGAAATTGTGCATTTTTATCTGCTGTTTGTACTGCCGCGATCTGAAAACTTCGATAAGCATAACTAGAATTTGCAGTGGTACAATAATAACTCTTTAAGCCGCCTGAACCTCCTGATATCAAATTACGAGCAAATATTGGACATTTTGTCCATTCTTCTTTGTCATCATCTTGTAATTGAAGTGTATCATAAAGTACGTTAGGAATATTACCAGTAGAAAAATTAGAACTTTTATATGTTGAATCATATGTATTCTGTAATCCGCCATATGCTATTATATATACTGAACCACCAGAGAAATCAGAATCTAATGATCTAGTAACAGTTATAGTCCTTGCTTCAATAAATCTATCACAAAGCTTCTGACTATAAGTACTATAAGAAATCATTTTATTTATAATTTTTTGAAAAATTAAAAATAATCTACCACTTGCCATATTTACCACTCCTCTGTAACTTTATAATGATATCTACTTTGACATCGTGAAACTGGAATATCTGCTACAAAACGAAATTCACTAGTTTTAGCATAAAGAGCATCTATGCGGCAAACAATCGTTAAAGTAGTATTAGAAGAACTCATAACACAATGAAATGCTGCAGGACAAGCATTACCTGAGGAATAACCACTAGACATACATACTTCCTTTGGTACTGCATTAATATGACTTAAATTAAGAGATTCATCTACATATGTACCACCAGTTGTATGTAAAAAATCATCAATAGTAATCGTACATAAATCAGTATTTGTAATATTACCAGTTCCAATTGTCGTTTGCGCGGCACTAGTTAAGGACAATCTTATACTTATATTTAAATCATTACCAATCAAACGTACAGCACTAGCAGCTACAGTTACTCCAGTAACATTTGGAGTTATTGTATGCTCTATAGAAAGGCATTGAGAAATTACATTTAAATAATAATCTAACTTTAAATTTAAATAACGTATTTTTGTAGTTATTCTATCTAACATTGAATATAAGCCATTAGTTTTTACTTGAACTTTTAAAAGATTACTAAACTCAGGGGAAGTAAAAATTTCTTGTGCATTTACAGAAGAAATAGAACTATTGTAAGTAATATCACTAAAAGTTCCATAAAAACGATCTGTAGTAGTTGTGTCTACTGAATATGAATTATTGTTACTGTTAAAAGATAAATTATATAGATAACCAAAATCCCCTTCATCATCTATAATTAAACCTATAGTATAATTAGTAGAACTAGTTTTATTACAATTTATAGTAATTGCCCAAACGTTATATGTTGTAGAATTACTCCCTATATAATTATATAGGGCAGTTAAGGAATAGTTTCCTATTGGTAAAATTTCAGCAAAAGCTTTTATATTTGGATATGTCCCAGTTTCTTTTATCCAATTTATTTTTCCGTCAAAATAAATACCTTGTTGAATTTCATTAAAATTAATATTCTTAGTTGCCATAGTCTTCACCTATTAAACAGCATCTAAACTAGTCATTAATGCAGTATATTCCGCACTAGTAATCGTATGGTCTAAACTTGCAACCTCTAATCCATTTTGAATCACGGTATTCCCAGTCCATGATACTGTAAAAATATTATTTCTATTATAAGTAATTGAACTACCCGATCCAGACGGCCCTGAGCCATTTCCAATTATGAATGCATAAGTATTATTTGTATCTGAAGTATTCCATTTACCAATAACAAATTGATTATCACTCCCAGCAATAGTTCCCCATCCCGCGGCAGAACTTGCAGCCCCATTTGCTTGGGTAGAACAGTTTTGGGCATGAGAGCGTGCTCCATAAGCAATAGTAGAGCAGCCTTCTGCGTGAGAATAATCTCCAGCAGCCAATGTACAAGAACCTGTTGCCACTGAAGTTTTTCCTATCGCTGCAGATGAATAACGAGGATCTGAACCAGAATATTCTGTTGGGGTTGTGGCATACCATCCACTACTTCCATATATTGCATTATAATAAGTTGTTTTTATAGTATCGATTGTAGCAGTAAAAGACCCAGAATATTTTCTTGGACCATTACCATGAACAAAAGAAGCATCTCCTTTAGTCCAAGTATATCTTCCTCCAGCATGACAATAATCACTATAAGCTGTAGTATACGCGCCTTCCGAATGAGCAGCATCACCATCTGTCCTAGTACACAATCCTTCCGCATGAGAGGCAAATGCTGCAGCTATTGTATAGCCATCATCCTGATCTCCTGATCCTTCTGCATGAGCCGAATGTCCTGACGCTATTGTAAACCATCCTTCTGCAACCGCATGTTGTCCTGTAGCTTTTGTGCCATATCCTAAAGTAGTAGCATTTTGCCCAATAGTATAGCTTGAAGATTCTGTTGCACTTTGTACACTCCTCAAACTTCCAGTCGCGCTACCATCTAATAAATTCTGGGCACCTGCGGTAGCAGTTCCCCATGTAGGCGCACCAGAACCAGAAGAAATTAAAACTTGACCACTTGTACCTGCCGCTGTTGGCGCGTAGAAACTTGGAGTCGTAGTCGAACTCCCATTAAGTGTGACAGTAACTCCTGCAGGTACGCTTGCCCACGTCGGCGCGCCACTGCCATTTGATTTTAAAAAATATCCACTAGTACCAGCAGTTGTCGGAGCGTAAATGGCAGTTCCACTTGTACTTCCATCCCAACTAGTACCATTAATACTAATTCCATTTTTTGTATTCATTTCATAAGTATTACTACCAACTGTAATACTTTTTAATCCATAAGTTGCCATTTATTTCCCCCTTATGCTCTGTTTCTTAATTCTAAATTTTTTGTTGCTAAGGTGTAAATCGCTTCTATATATCCATTATCTAATTCCATACTCGGTACGTCGCCAGTTGTAATTCTCATTATTGCTGCTGCGAAATTTGAAGGGGTCAAATTGTTTTCACGACCCTTATTATAAATAGCTTGTGCTATATCTCGCAAAAGCTGTTCAGTTATTAAAACTTTTTCATTAGCCATTGTTTAACCCCCCTTAAGACGTTGTGACTGATAAAGTTAAATTTTTACTTGTCGAGTTATATGTGCCAATTAAAGCTGCACTTCCCATCGTATATGTAATTGCTCCATTTGATGCCGACATTCCTGTTACTACATTGCCAGAGCCACTTGATGTTACTGTTGTTACCGTATCAGTAAATTTAGGAGTAGAACCAACAGCAACTCCATTTAATTGCGTTGTTTGCAAATTTCCTGTTGATGGAGTGTATTTTAAATTAGTATTATATAAACAATTATATGCTGTACCGCTGGTAATAGAAGTAGGCCCTAATACTATTGGAATTGCTGTACTCCCTGTATTAGAAGTTAATTTAACTTTTTCATCAGTATTGGTCACTGTAGAAGCTATTGTAATTTTCTTATTAGTAGTATCATCAGTAAGACTAATACCCGTTCCTGCGGCTAATTCTGCCGTTGTGGTTGTTGAACCACTTCCACTACCTCCAGCAGTAAATGTCCAAGTAAACTTATGTGAACTAAGCGCGTTACTAAGTGAATAAGTTGTATCTGTATCACTAGTTGCTACAGTTCCAATATCAACTATTCCACTAGATGGATTTTTAGTTGTTCCATTTATTTTTACTCCGGTAACTGTACCAGTATATTGTTCAGTTTGTAAAAAAGTTTCCCATGTACCTTTTTGAGTAAGAGCTTTTGTAGTAGTAGATCCATCAAAAGCCAAAGTAGTATAACATAACTTATCACTATTACTATGATCTGCAACTACTAAATAATCTCCATTAGCTATAGGCATTTGAGAAGAAAAAGTTCCATCATTTTTTAAATACCCATGAGAGTGAGAACTCGCGGCTGCGCCTACATCAGAAGCAGATAAAGTAACATCTCCAGTTTTAGTATTAACTGAAGTTACTGGATAATTTATTGTTGGAATAGTAGGCATTGTAAAAATAACCGATGTTCCGCCAGCTGTTAATTTATATTTACCTGCACTCGCTAATGTAACTGTACTAGTACCCGTATCAATAGCTAAACTTGTTGTATGGGTATGATTACCCGCCGCAGCTGTAGTTGCTGTAGTACCAATTGTAAGAGCATCTGTAATTCCATAGCCACTTATCGTAGTTGGTGTATTACCAATTTCAGAAAAATTATAAGATGGCTTTGATGATGCTTTTGCCCAACTTGGAACGGTTGGATCAGTTTCAGTAAAAGAAGTAAGATAAATACTGCTTAAATCTGGTATATCACTTGCAACTAAAGCTCTAAAGCTTGGTGCGGCCGCACTGCCTGATGTTGGGCCTGCAAGCACATAATTTGCTGTTTTAGTCCCATATGGATTTTTTGTATCACCATAAGCGTTAGCTATTGAAATAGTATAAGTTCCACTATTATAACTTCCTGCAATTGGTGAAGTAACAGCTACTTTTACAGATGCTTCTCTTACAGTCACGGTCCAAGCATTTGCACTAGTTAACTTATAAACATATACCTGATCTCCTTGTTGAGAACTAGTATGACTACTAACGCTTCTATAATATTGAAATTCTACATTCGTAGGATTTGTAGCATCACTAACATAAGCCATAAAAGCCATTCTAGTCTGTGAACCAGAGGCTGGATTGGCGTTAGAAGATGCCCTACAATAAACTACATGATTTGCCTTATAAGCTGTTAAAAAATCATTCCATGTGGATGTTCCATATGATAGAATTGTCATACCCGACATAAAATTACTATCATTTTGTAAATCACTAGTTTTAGTAGGTATGGGGATGTGATAGGTTTTATTGCCTATTGTTAAATTTTTCATTTCGCCAACTAAGGCCATTGTAATTACCCCCTAATTTATAATTATTCTTCATTTCCTTCCTCATATAAAGTCTCAAAACATTCGTTTAAAATAGGAGTGCCATATTGATCCTGTAATGTTAATGCAACTTTTAAAAATTGTGTTGAAGCTACTGCCGCGGCCGCGCGCTGATAATATAAAGCAAGACCCATTGCTCTATTCGATCTAGCCGTAATCGTACTATTAACAACCCCATCAGGTCTTGTCTGTAATTCTGTAACAAAATAATACATTTGAATTCTCCTTTATAAAATATTTATTCGCTATCATTTGAAGAGCCAATAGTTAAAGTAACAGTATAAGTATCTTCATCATATTCCGAATCAATTATGGTACTTAAATCTACATATTCTTTAGTAACTACGTCTTCATTATCTGTAATTTCTGTTAAATTTTTCATAATTTACTCCTTTATATAAAAGCCCTTCCCATAATTAATGAGAAGGGCTATAATATATTTCTTCCCTCATTATTATTATCTCACAAATATAATGAGAAGTCAAATTTTAAACAGTAACTACACACTTAATTGTAATTGCACTCGCGGCTGCAGAAGCAATAGAGAAATCTGAACCATCATAATCAACAATTACTGCTTCTCCACCTTGATAAGCTTGGAAAGTAATTAATTTACTTGCCACACCACTTGCACTAATTGAAGTTTGTCCCTGAGCAATTGTAAGTGTTGTATATGTAATAGCTCCTTGAGAAGCAGCTTCTAAGTTATCAAGTGTAGTCTTATCAGTTGCAGACATTAAACCATCAGCACTCTGTGTAGCATTACCAACTAAACCAGTAATATCTGACTTAGCTACCGCGGTCGTTCCATTCACATGACCATAAGCATCGGTTTTAATTTTATAAAAACCTGCTGTTCCAATTGCAGTTGCTCCACTTGGTGTTCCGTGACCTATCGTAATACTTCCAGAAGATGTAATTGGACTACCAGATATAGTAATCAATCCACTATTAGAAATTCCAACACTAGTAACTGTACCGCTTGGTTCATCACCAGAAGGAATAACAACCCATTCAGAACCAGTTGAAATAATCGTATCTCCAACTTCAGCGGCCGGCTTACCAGTCTCAGCAGTATGAGCAGTAATAACCTTATAAGTGAAGCCTTCATTCGCAGCCACTGCAGTTGGTAAATTCGCCCAAGTAACAGTACCACCAGTACCAACAGATCCTTTAAATATCATTGGTTCTGGAAGGTTTTCAATCGCACTATCTACATAAGTCTTAACAGCACCAGAAGTTGGTAAGCTAGCACTAGAATCAACTGAAGTCACAACAGCTTTATATGCTGCATCGTCTAATCCTTTAACTGCAATATTATCTACAGTACCTGCCGCTGTAGTAATTTTTAAAGTACCATTGTTTGTACCACTAGCAAGAGTTACTGTTTGGTGAGAACTCAAATATGTGGTCGTATCTAATGCCCAAGTATTAGCTGCAGTTTTCTTTAAAAGTCCACTTGTTCCAGTTAAAGCTTCAATTGCCTTTAAATCATCTGCACCAGTAACTATTGAAAGTGGAATTGCTGTAATATCAACCGCCTTACTTGTTACTGTTAATGCCGTTCCATTAACTTTTACAGATTCAATAACATTAACTTGCGCACCAGTAGCAATTCCATTTAATTTAGTAACTTGAGTTGTGGTCATTAAACCAGCAGCACTAGTAGACGCATTTGGAATTGTTGCAATCCCACTGGTTACGAAAGAAGTTCCACTTGCATTTTGCACATCTTGTACTGAGCCAACTGCAATCCAAGCTGTACCATTATGTTGATACATTAAATGATCTGTACTATTATAGTAAACTTGTCCTAAAGCTCCATTCGCGGGCGCAGTAGCTAATGGCTGAATAACTGCATTTTGTAATTCATTTTTATTTAAATTAAGATTAACTAAATAATCCATTCCTAAACCCCCTTAGTTGCAATAAGCCTTTCCGCTAAAAGCTCCATTGAAACTAATAACGGCTTGCTCTGTTGTTTGTAAAACAATTTCTCCAGTCACCACTGTTCCTGCACTATCTACAACTGTAATTGAAGGAAATTTTCCTAAATTATGAACTACTGTCCATAAATTAGAAGCAACTTGTTGTTTATGAATATAATTTTTATCAGCACTTTTTGTAATTTCCTCAGTTAATTCCTCAATTTGCTCAGTATGAGTTGCAATTCCTTGCTCAGTAGCAGTAACTCGATTTTTTAAGTCTTCAATAGAACTACTTTCCATTTCAGAAAATTGGTCATCTTTCCATAAATAAGCAGTTCCATCAGTTTTATTGATATAAAGTCGATCTTCTTCTCCTGTTACTCCAACAAGAGAATCAACAAAAATAATTTGATTATTTTCTGATTGATCGATGTAATTTAAATTAATCCAATCAGTAACTCCATCACCAACTTTAACTTTCATCTTATCCGTACTCAGCGCGGGTTCGCCAGCTCGTAGGATAGGATCGTATTGTATCCATTCCTCTTCGGTTGCGCGCCGAAACTGAATAATCGCCTTTACATGGCGTTTAATTGTCCCCATAGCCTTTTACTCCTCCACCATCATATATCACTATTTCATCATAATAAATTTCTTCAGGTGATGCCTTTCCAGTATCTATTTTTGGCTTATCTTCCCATTTTTTCTGAGAAAATTTGGGAGAAAAAGACTTATTAGAAGAACTAAACTGTATTCTAAAACTATGATTCTTCATTTTCTTCCTCTCCAGGAACAACCGAGGCTTGTCCTCTTACTTCTCCGTCTAAATCACCATAAATTCTAAAGTTAGTAGGATTAGAAATATATACCTCTTCAAAATTATCTTCATTAACTAAAACTTTAAACTGTACAACTGCAATATTTTTTTCAGCTGCAGGCCAAAAAGTAAAGCCTAAAGTCTGTTCTTGAGTTAAATGTAAAATACAAGCTATATAAAACTCTTCTTCTCCCTCACCAACTTCATAACCTTCAAAGTCTATATCATTAGAAATAAACTCATCACCATGGTTACTATCTGTTATATCACTATTTTCTGCTTCTGCTAACAGCGGAACAACTTCAAAATCACTATTCGTTAATTGGATAATTTTTTCTCCATTTTGAGTAAAAGTTACATAAATTCCGCTTATTGCTTCATAATTAAATGGTAAGACAAAATTTAAAATTGGTGTCGTTCCCCTAGTGATCTTCATCTTCATTTCTTTTATCATTACCTTTATCTCCCATCCAATCATATTGTTTTGGTAATTTGCAAAATTCTGCATACAACTCTGCACCTGTACCATTTCCACCATATTCTTTATATAAATCATAAAGCATTGTGGTATTATCAAATTCGTAGAAGGTCGTATATCCTCTTGCAATTGCCTTTCTTGTATACTTATAAACTAAATCATGCAGAATTGCTAAATCGGTTCTTGTGGTAATGTCTTTCTTTTGATCTCGTTTCTGGACTTTATAAAGTATAAACGCCCAAAATCCCTGAGAACCTATAATAGCAATTATTATACCTGCAATAATTTCGGGTGTAAAATACATTGCTAAGCCTCCATTCTATTAAAAACAATTCCTTCCTTATAATAAGTGGAGCATGAATTGTTAGTATCTACTTTTTCAATGTAGGAGGACTTAATTATGAGCAGCTATGAAGAAAAGATTGTTACAATTTTAAAAAGAAATAAAATTAAATTTCAAAGAGAAAAAACTTTTTCAGATTTAAAAAAAGGTAAGTATCGCTTTGATTTTTTTATTCCAAATTACAAAGGCGCGCCAAGACTCTTAGAAATAAACGGTGAACAACACTACAAACAAGTTAAAAAATTCCAAAAAACTCGTAAAGATTTTCTTGCACAAAAAGAGCGAGATCGTAGAAAAATCTCCTACTGTCTCGCTCATAAGATTGACTTATATATTATACCTTATTGGGACATTGACAAAATACAATCGGTTAAAGATCTATTTCGTCCAATGTACAAGGCGCGCAGTCGATGGCACTGCGATTTAAGTCGCTGAATAAACTGTATTATCTGCTATAGGTATATTCGCTAAAGCATCTGCAATTTTTTGATCAACTTGCGCCGGAGTTGTATATGTAGATCCATGAGTATGATCTCCAGCTGCGGCAGTTGTAGAAGTATTGCCAAGTTTCACAAAACCATTAGATGCAACATCAGCAATTTTAATAAAACCATTAGATGCGACGTCAGCGATTTTAATAAAACCTGCTGTTGTAACATCAGATAATGTTATGAAGTTACTATCATTATTTAAGTCACTTATATTAGTAGGGATTTGTCCAGTAATTGCGCTTACAGTAGCTTCTAAATCATCTATGTCTTCTCCTACATTATTCACACTAGTTTCTAATTCACCTAACCAACTATAAGCATTAGCAATACCATTTTCGATATAATCCATATTTTCCTCAGTAATTAGTTCTTCATTAAACCAATCATGAGGCTCATAGCTATAATTACTCATTTCTCACCTCAAAAATTTGATTTTTTCTCAAAATCTTTTTATAATTAGCTTGGGCGCAAGAAAAAAAGAAAACAAAAAAACAAAAAAACCTTTATTATATTATATATTATAATAATTGATTTACTAATTTCTGAATTGTAGCGGGATCATATCCTGCTTTTTTTAAATTACTTGTTCTTGTCGCGCCATTTCCATATTTTCCTTTAACTACATCTTTGGCGACAGAATTATATTTATTAACACGAGCTTGAACTTGATTATAATCATAACCAGCATTTTTCAATTTAGCTTTTCTCGTATCACCTGTTCCCCATTTACCAGCAATTACTTCTCTAGCAATTGTATCAATTGATTTCTTTGACGTCGTTGTAGTTGTAGTCTTTTTAGGTTCTTCTTTCTTTGCTGTAGTAGCAGTTACTTTTGCTCCTGCTAATCTATCCCAATCAGTTTTTGAACCATAAAAACAATCCATATCTAAATTTCCGCCATATCCGGTTACTCTACCATTCGAAGAATATTGTCTAATAATAGCTTTAGACCAAGCACCTAAATTTGGATACTGTGCAGGTTGATAATACTTTGTTACATTATTATTTGGATAACCTGCTACCCATAATTGATAATTTTTAGCTACAGATGACCAATTATAAGCAGTAGTAACAGATCTACTAGTATAAATTAAAGCACGTTTTCCACTTAACTGATAAAATTTATCAAGAAAAGCCTTCGCATAGTTTACTCCCTTCTTCAAAGCATTAGCTTCCCAATCTAATACAAAAATAGCTTTCCCATTATATTTTTGAACAGTTTTCCAAAAATAAGTAGCTTCTTTTTCTCCACTAGTACTTCCTGTAGCAAAATGATAAATCCCTAATTTCTTACCGCTTGCTAATATATCTTTTGCCCATTGTTCAAAACATGGATCTTTATAGTTAGTCCCTTCTGTTGCTTTTACAATTATGAAATCGGCACTAACCTTCTTCACGTTTAGACCCTTTTGCCAATGAGAAATATCAATTCCATTTAAATAACTCATCATTTTATCTCCTTTTTAAATATATTTTCCATATACTCCTATTAATAAGTTGACTTTAAAGTGAAGTCCTTTATAAATTTGACTTTATTAATAATATGTGATATAATAATAATAGGGTTAAAATAGGAGAAAAGAAGATGATACATATAAATTTAATAGAAGTTTTTTTAATAATATTAGTTTTCATTTTTGCTATATTATATTATACTCAATATCAGCTTTATAAAACATTAAAAGAAACAAAAATTGAAGACTTTAATACAGAAACAAAACAAATTTGTAATGAAATTAAATCAAAAGAAAATAAAGAATTAGCTGAGTTTATCCAACAAACAAAACTAAAAATAGAAGAGTTGGAAAACTTATTATCTGAAAAAGAAAAAAGATATAGCGAAGTAAATCAAGATTTAGACATATACAAAACAGATAGGCTTTTAGATATTGATTCATCTATTGAAAACTATTATGAACTAAAACTTAATGAAATTATTGGTGTGCTTCAAAGCATAAAAGAAGAAAATTTACAAATAATCAATAAAGAAACTGAAGAACAACAAAAAGAAATCGAAGAAATTGAAAAAGAGTTAGAAAGTTTACGTAGTAGACGCGCAGCAATAAATAAGGAGATTCTGCGACAAAGAGAAATTGAAGAGCAACAAGATTTTTACCGAATACAATTATTAGAAAATGATAAGCCAGATATAGAAATCTTGCAAACTACGGCTCCGCGCCTTCGACATCCAGAAGCTATTAATAAAATTATTTGGAGTAATTATTATCAAAAACCTTTAGCTGAATTAAGAAAACGTTTACTGCCAAATGGTGATTATAGTGGAATTTATAAAATAACTCGTCTTAAAACAGGAGAAATTTATATAGGTCAAACAACCTCAATTGATAAACGTTTTCAAGATCATGTAAAATCAGCCTTAGGTGTTGGTACATTAACAAGTTCTCAACTTCATCGTACAATGGCTAAAGATGGCCCAGAGAACTTTACTTTTGAAATTATTGAGCAAGTTGAAAAGGACAAATTAAAAGAGCGTGAAGCATATTATATAAATTTTTATGACAGTAAAAATTATGGGTTAAATACAATAAAAGGACAAGAAAAATGAATTTAAATGATAAACAAAAACAGGTTGTACAAACTACAAAAAATAAGGTTTTAGTTCAAGCCGCAGCAGCGTCAGGAAAAACAGCATGTCTTATTGAAAGATTGAATTGGCTTTTACAAATGGGGCAAGACCCTAGTAAAATTGTTGCAATTACTTTTACTAATAATGCTGCAGCTGAAATTAAAGACAGATTAATTACAAAAGCTGAAGGAATGTTTGTTGGTACTGTTCATTCTTATTGTAACTATCTTCTGCGCGCAGGTGGTATTGCAACAGATAAGATTCTTGATGAAGATAGATTTGATGATTTGTTTCCTTTAATTAAAGAAAATCCGCATTGTATTCGTGAGATTGACCATTTAATTGTTGATGAAGCTCAAGATTCAACCGAATTACAATTTGAATTTTTTGAATTACTTTCTCCAAAAAACTTTATGTACTTTTTTGATCTACGACAATCTATTTATGGCTTTGCAGGTGCATATCCAGATTATCTGATTGAACTAAAAAGACAAAATGGAATTACTATTTATGAGCTAAACCAAAATTATAGAAATGGAAATGCAATACTTAATCAAGCAAGAAAAGTTATTAATAGTTTAGGTAGAGAATTTCAAGACCATTCAATTCCAATGCGTCATGTACAAGGAAAATTTGTTTATGGGGAAATGACTCTTGAAGGTATTGCTAATAAATTAAAAGAAGAAAAATTTGGAGATTGGTTTATTCTTTGTCGATCTAACAAAGAAATTGAACAAGTGTGTTTTGTTCTGAAAAAACATGGTATTCCTTGTGATACTTTTAAACAAAGAGATTTGAATAATCAACAAATACAAGATAGAATGAAAGCTGATACAGTAAAAGTTTTAACAGTTCATTCTGCTAAAGGGTTGGAAGCTAATAAAGTTTTGGTTTATGACCCTCGTTTATTTGATGATAGCCAGAGAAGATTGTATTATGTGGCGGCAACCCGTGCAAGAGATGAGTTACTGTGGGTTAAACCGCCGAGAAAAACGCCGAAGAAAAAAACCACAAATTGGGAATAAAAAAAAGAGGTCTATTATAGACCTCTTTTTACTTACTTTATTTAACAGTAATAGTACAATCACCAGTAATTACAAGATAATCGCCAACATTTTCACAATTACCTGATGTTGCCTCTGACCCACCAGCTTCTATTTTCATAACACCTTTATATAATGGTACTGTAAAAACTCCTTCGGTAATTTCATTAATAGAAATAACATCATTTGTAATAGTTGGTATAGCTAAAAAATCTATATCTAAATCGTCTCCGCCATATATCGCAGTTACTTCAGCGGTTGTAATATCACTTGGTGGTGCAGGTACATTAACTGTAACCTTATTAAAAACTTTTCCTTCTTCTGGTGTATATACTTTATTTTCCTGAGCTGATAACTCAATTTCTTCTTTATTATCACTAGCCCCCAAAACTATCTAACATTCCAGATAATACTGCACGATTAGTATTATGTGGTGTATTCATTATATAATCTAATACTTCTGCTTTATTCATTTTATTCCTCCTTTTTCATTTTTATTAACGATCGTCACCATCATCGCCATCATCGATTTGCAAATGATAATTTCCATCGTCACTTAAATAAGAATATTGAACTCCATCAATAGAAATATTATTTTCAACAGCAATAATTAAACTAGAACCAGAAAGAGAATCATATTCTGTATACATATCTGTTAAACTTTCAAGATAAAAAATTGTTGTTACTGTTGTTATACTCTTTGTACCGCCACCAGTATCATTAGATCTTGGTATTGATAATGCTAAAGGCCAACTCTGCGCTATCTCGTCAATAACCTCACCATTTATTGTTCCTTCTTCTTCTCCTACAAAAAAATTAGAAGCATCATAAATTACAGTAGCTGTACTACCACCTCCGCCGGAACCCGCGGAAGCTACACCATCTTCTAAGTGATTCAATTTTTCAGCAGTAATTGTCTCACCAGTTGTCCAAGTTTGTTTTTCGTAACTCATTATTTCCTCCGCTCCATATAATAATATGTCCATTATTTTTAATTACGTAACATTATCCTCTATTTGTAAGTAAAATTTTGCTCAATAAACCCCATAAATTTGATTTTTCTTCAAAAATTTGATATACTAATTATAGAAAAATAAAAGGAGGAATATATGGATTATACTGCAAAAGATATAGAAACTTTAAGCTTTCGCGATGCAATAAGAGAACGTGTCGCAATGTACATGGGTAGCGCGGATAATCAAGGCGTCCTTCAATGTGTTAGAGAAATTATTACAAACTCAATAGATGAAATGACAATGGGTTATGGAGACACAATTCAAGTCTTTCTTGATAGGAGTGGAGAAGTAACTGTTAAAGATAATGCACGTGGGGTTCCTTTCGGAAAGCGCGAAGATGGCACTGAAGCTATGGAAGCTATCTACACAATGCCGCACACAGGTGGTAAATTTAATGAAAAAGTTTATCAAAATGTAGCTGGTATGAATGGGATAGGAAGTAAAGGCGTTGCTCTTTCTTCTTCTTATTTTAAAGCCATTTCAGTTAGAGATGGACAAATGGCTACATTAATTTTACGAGATGGAATTAAAGAGTCTTTTAAAGTTGAACCTGCGGAAAATACAAAAGAACATGGTACACAAGTTACTTTTATTCCTTCAGAAGAAGTATATAATTTAGAGCCTATTAAAATTGACTTTGAAGATTTAAAAGCAATGTGTAAGAATTGGTCTTACTTAACTCCAAAAGTAACTTTTAAATTAAATAATTTAATGACAAAAGAAAAAGTTACTTATAAATCTGATAATGGAATTAAAGATTTCTTAAAAGATTCAATTACAAAGCCAATTCACAAAACACCATTATATATTTCAATAGAAGAAAATGGAATTGAATGTGAAGTAGCCATGCAGTGGGCGGCCAGCCGAAAAGAACACTGGTATGTATTTACTAATGGACTTGCTAATTCAGAGGGTGGAACTTCACTTACTGGCGTGAGGACTTCGATAACTAATTTCTTCAAAAAGAAATTTAAGGGAGAATTTGCAGCTGATATTGCAAGAGGTGGGTTATTTTATGTGGTAAATTGTAAAGTACCAAATCCTTCTTTCGCAAATCAGACAAAAACAAAGGTAAATAATCCTGAATTAAGAGGTTTATGTCAGCGCGCGACCACACAAATGCTTGATGATTTCGCAAGACGGCACCCTGCAGAGTTCGAACAGATATTAACTCTTTTAACTAAAGAATTAAAAGCTGAACGCGCTGCAGAACGAGCAAGAGAGCAGGTACTACGAGCTGGAAAAGAAATTGAGAAAAATCAGAAGAAAAAAGTTTTCGCTTCAGATAAGTTGAAAGATGCCGAATTTCTTGGAGAAAACTCAACCCTTCTTTTAGTAGAGGGAAATTCTGCGGCAGCTTCAATGGCAGTCGCACGTGATGTGTCCAAATATGGAATACTTGCTTTGCGAGGAAAAATGATTAATTGCCTAAGCAACCCCGATGAAAAGATTTTTCAGAATGAGGAAATTAAATTATTTCTTAGTGCGATGAACATAGTTCCTGGTAAATATAATGCAAAGAAACTTCGTTATGGAAAAGTTGCAATCTGTACTGATGCTGATTCAGACGGTAGCCATATTGGTCTTTTGATTATGGCAGCGCTCCGCTATTTAGCTCCAGAATTTCTTGATGAACAGCGTTTATATTGGCTTCGCTCTCCGCTTTATATTGTTAAGAATGGAAAAAAAGAATCTTATTTCTTTACCGATGAAGAGTTTGCAAAAGCTAAAAATAAAGTTAAAGGTGAAGTTCAACGCAATAAAGGACTTGGCGCACTATCAGAAGCCCAAGCAAAACGCTCAATGTTTACCGAAGAATTTCAACGTATGGAACAGCTTGTTCCTTCCAAAAATAGTTTATTTTTATTGGAAGACTTAATGGGAGTAAACGTAGAACCAAGAAGAAACTTTATCTTCAATAATATTGATTTTAGTGAAATAAGAGAATAAGTGAGGAAGATAATGAAATCTAACCCGAAAGATAAAGAATGTCAAAAATGTTATGAAGAAAGTCGAAAGAAAAAAGGAGCATTACTCTTTTGTGAAGCAACTGGAGTATGTAAAAAATATATAAAAGGAAAATAAAATGAGTGATTTAAAAACAATAATTGAAGATAGCTTTCAACAATATGCTGGGGCCGTATTACAGTCCCGTGCATTAGTTGATGTAAGAGATTGTTTGAAGCCTTCCGCAAGACAAATTTTCTACTGTTTATATACAGATAAGTTTCTTCATTCAAAACCATTTAAGAAAACGCTAAAGGGTATTGGCTCAGCCATGCGTATGTATATCCATGGTGATTCAAGCTGTGAAGGAGTTATAATGCGCGCAGGACAGCCGTTTGCGATGCGTTATCCTCTCATTGAAGTTGAGGGTTCATATGGAAACTTGATGGAATCTGGGAACTGGTCAGCACCACGATATACATCAGCTCGTCTTTCAGCTTTATCAGAATATCTTTTTAAAGATATTAACAAAGATACAATTGAAGAATGGCGAGATAACTATGATGATACAGAACAATATCCTGCTGTATTACCAACAAAAGGATTTTTTAATATAGTAAATGGAACTATGGGTATTGGAGTCGGCGCGGCTTCGTCAATTCCTCAGTTCAATTTACAGGAAATTAATAATGCTTTAGTTTTCTTACTGGAAAATCCTGACGCTTCTTTTGAAGATATATATTGCGCTCCTGATTTTGCAACTGGCGCAGTATTATTAAATGAAAAAGAAGTCAAACAAGCATTAAAAACAGGATACGGTTGTTCTTGCAAATTAAGGTCTGTCATTGAATATAATAAGTTCGAACGTAGTTTAATTGTTAAAGAAATTCCTTTTAGTGTCTACACAAATACAATTTGTAAAGAGCTAGAAGAGATTTTAGAAAGTGACGAGAATCCTGGTATTGAGCGTTTTAATGATTTAACAGGTGCAACGCCAAATATTAAAATCTATTTAAAAAGAAACGCTAATCCAGATCGAATATTAAAATATTTATATAAGAATACATCGCTTCAATCTTATTATGGAATTAATATGACCATGCTTGAAAATGGTCGTTACCCAAAAGTTTTTGGTTGGAAAGAACTTTTACAATCATATATCAACCATGAGAAAGTTGTTTATCGTAGAGGTTTTGAATTTGATCTGAATAAGAAATTAGCAAGGGTACATATCTTAGATGGACTGTTAATTTGTTTAGCCTCTATTGACGAAGTAGTTAAGGTTATTAAAAATTCTTCTACAACTGCGGCAGCAAGTAAAAGTCTACAAGAAAAGTTCTTATTAGACAGCGCGCAGACCAAAGCAGTACTTGATTTAAAACTTTCTCGTTTAGCTCATTTAGAGGTTGAAAAAATTGAAAACGAGAAGAAAAAACTTGAAGAAGAAATCGAAGAAATTCAAGATATCTTAAATAATGAAGATAAATTTAATGAGCAGCTAATCAATGGTTGGAATGAAGTTTCTCGGAATTTTAGTGATGCAAGACGTACTCAAATATTAAATATAGAAAATGAAGATGATGAACCAAAGGAACTTCGTAAATTAGCAATTAATCTTTCTAATCAAAATAATATTTATATTCACGAAGTATCCACACTTTATTCACAAAGTCGTGGTGGTGTAGGAAAGAAATTTAAAATGAGTAAGGGAGAATATATTATCTCAACTCAGAATGGAGATAATAAAAGTTTAATTCTTTTCTTCTCAAAAAGTGGCAATTATTATCATGCCAAACTTTCCGATATACCAACTGGTGAAGTTGTACCAATCGAATCAATTTCAGCAGTAAAAAGTACAGAAGAAATTTGTTATATGCAAGTTGTTAATAAAGAAAATCTTAAAAACAACAATAACAATATAATCTTCTTTACAAAACATGGTTTAATGAAGAAAAGTAAATTAAGTGAATATAATGTTAATAGACAAACTGGCGCAAAAGCTATAGCTTTAGAGCCTGGCGATGAGATTTGTTCAGCAATCGTTACAAATGATAGTCGCGTTGGTATGTTAACCACACGAGGTCAGTTTGTAATCTGTGAAACAAAAGATATTCGTCCGATTGGTCGTGTAGCAAAAGGAGTTAAAGGAGTAAAATTAAATGAGGGCGATTGTTTAGTTTGTGCTAAAGAGATTCCTCAAACAACAAAGGAAATTATTAGTATTAGTAAACTTGGTTATTCAAAACGAACACCTATTTCTGAATTTACTGTTACTAATCGTGGAGTAAAAGGTGGAAAGATTCATCGGTTAAAAGACACAACAGATGAATTAGTATCATTTGCTCCTATTACTACAGAAACTGAAGCTATAGTTGTTGCTAACCGAACTCAAATTAAAATAAAGCTATCAGAAATAAGTTTATTAAGTAAAGGCGCGCAAGGTACTAAATCAATTAAAATTACCGAATCGGCGCGAGTCGTTGGAATGACAATTTTCTAAAATTTGATAGAAGTGAAAATTTGAGTTTTAATAAAATTTAATATATAATATATATAGAAAGTTAAGAAAAGCTTTCAAGACAAAATATTAACAAACTAAATTTTTTAATGCACAAGGAGAAAAGAATTATGAAGTTGACAGAGAAAAGCACACAGGTACTGGATTATGTTAAGGCTAATGGTGGTAAGGTTTCTATTCCGGAGCTTGCTGAGGCGCTTGATAGAGGCCCGCGTTCCGTTGGCGCTAACGTCACAGATCTGACAAAGAAGGGTCTTGCTGTGAGAGAGAAGGTTGAGGTCGAAGGAGCTGATAAGCCGGTGACATATGTTGTTCTGACCGATGAGGGTGCAAACTTCGTTCCATCTGACGACGAAGAGTAATCCAAAATAAAGAAAGGTGGGAGTTTACTCCCACTAATTCTTTAGCAAGTTAAAGTGAAAAATAGAATAAAGAGGTAAAAGAATAATGTTAAGACAGGCAGATAATAAAGTAAAGATTGAAGGTATACTTGCTGAAGTTGATATTCATCCTAGTACTTTTAAGAAAAATGGCGTAGATGTTGATGCAATCGGTGGAAAAATTATTGTCAATGTAACTCAGCCGATCAATGGTGAGGAAAAGAAGCTCTCTATTCCTGTTCATATGTTTGCATCGAAGATGACTAACGCTGGAAAACCCAATCCCGCATACGAGTCTATTCAGAGAGTGGCAAACGAGTTTGTGTCTATCGCTGCGGCTGGTGGCGAAGAAGGTGCAGATAGAGTTCGAATTACCAATGGAAATATTCGTATGAACGAGTATTACGCGGCAGATGGTCATCTTGTTTCTTTCCCGAGAGTTAACGCATCTTTCATTCAGAAGATTGCTAAGGCTTCTGATTGTAGACCACAGGCTACTTTTGAAATTGAATTTATGGTCGTTTCAAAAGGTGAAGAATTTGATAGAAACGAAGAGCTGACTGGACGTTATAAGATTCAGGCTGCGCTTCCGCAGTATGGCGGAAAGGTTGATATTGTCGAATTCTTTGGAGAAAGTCAGGGAGTTATCGATGCAATTTCAAACTATTGGGAAGTTGGTGATACGGTCAAAGCTGCAGGTCGTCTGAATTTCTCTTCTACAGTAGAAACTGTTTATGAAGAGGTCGATTTTGGTGAACCGATTGAAAAGATTAGAACAATCAATAAGAGCGATCTGATCATCACTGGTGGTTCACAGGAGCCGCTTGAAGGAGACTTCGCATTTGATCAGGCTGAAATTAGAACAGCCATTGCAGAAAGAAAGGCTAGACTTGAAGAGCAGAAAGCAAAAGATATGTCTAGAACTAAGTCAAAACAGGCACCAGCACAGAAAACAGAAAATGGCTTTGCTGATCTCGGATTTTAAGGAGTGACAAATTATGGCTATTGATATTCTTAATATTGAGCCAACTGTCATTTCAAGAGATTTAAAGGGGAAGTATATTTTAGTATATGGTAAGCCAAAGACAGGTAAAACCACTTTGGCTTCCCGCTTTCCTAAAAATTTATTAGTTGCTTTTGAAAAAGGTTATAATGCAATTGACGGCATTAAAGCTATCGACATTAATAAATGGGCAGATTTCAAACTTGTCCTTCGACAGTTAGAAAAGAAAGAAGCCCAAGAAATGTATGATACTATCACAATTGATACTACTACAATTGCATATGAAATGTGCGAACAGTACATTTGCGCGCAGCATGGTGTTCAAACTGTTGCAGATATTCCATGGGGTCAAGGTTATACTGCTACTAAAAAAGAGTTTGAAAAATGTCTGCGGAAAATAACAATGTTAGGCTATGGATTAGTATTAATCTCTCATATTGAAACTCGAAAAGAGAAATTAAGCGATGATAACGAAATCGAAATCCTCGCGCCAAGTATGCCAAAGCGTTGTTATGAGGTAGTAAATCAGATCGTCGATATTATAGGATATATTTCCACCGAATGGGACGATGATGGTAATAGTACAAGATGGCTTTATACTCGTCAGACCCCAACAGTTATGGCGGGCAGTCGTTTCAAATATCTCGCTCCTAAGATTAAGTTAGGATATGATGAACTTGTAAAGGCTATCAATGAAGCAATTGATAAACAGAGAGATGTGGATGGCGCAACAGTAGTAGACAAGGTAGAAACAAAAGTTGAAGAACAGCTCGATTATGATGCAATTCGTAAAGAAGCTTCAGAGTTATGGTCTGAGCTAGTCCAAAAAGATACAGCTAATGCTGATATTATCTTGAAGAAAGTTGAAATGATTTTCGGAAGAAAAATAAAACTTTCAGAGATTACTGAGGATCAGGTTGATTTGTTCAATCTCGTTTTAATTGATATGAGAGATATGAAAAAATAAATATATTTTACGTTTAAAAGAGCCGAGAGGCTCTTTTAAATTTGACATTTTTTCCTTTTTTTAGTATAATATAATTAGGAAAAGAGGTATTAATATGAAAAAGTATCAACCAGTACATTGTCGAATTTGTGGACAAGTTATAGACAGAAATATTGAAAAAGAAGGGGTAGATTGGATAATGCCAAGTACAAATTGGTATTACCATAAATCATGCTATGAAAATTGGAAACAAGGAACTCCAGAAAATGATGAAGCATATATAGGTTTTATTTATGATTATATTTCACGAGATTTAAAGATGAAATATGATTATTATATGTGTGAAGCCCAGCGAAAGAAATTTATTTCTGAAAATAAAATGACTAATAAAGGTATTTTCTTTACTTTAAAATATTTTTATGATGTAAAAGGTGGCAGCTGGGATAAGTCTCATGGCGGAATTGGAATAGTTCCTTTTATATATAATGAAGCCTGTAATTATTGGGTAAAGAAAGAAAAAAGTGATAATGGTATAATAGCTAGAATTGAACAACAAATAAAAGAAGCTCGACAAAGAGATAAGAAAGTAGTACGAAAAAAGACTAGAAAGAAAAAGGTAGTTATAGATTTAGGCGCGATTGGAGAAATGGAGAACGACGAATGAATATAGATAAAAACTGTATTCAGCAAGTTTTAGGAAGTCTAATTAAACACCCTCAATTTCTAAGCGAAATAGATAAATATTCATTTGTATTAACGGATTTTCCAAGCAAATTTGAGAAATATATTTTCTCTGCAATTAATGGATTATATCGCAACGGCGCGCCGAAGATACAAATAGTAGATATAGAAAACTTTTTAAGTTCTGATGAAATAGCTAAAAAAACTTTTGAACAACAAAATGGAATTGAATATTTATTAGATATTATTGAACTAGCTGAAGTAGAAAATTTTCAATATTATTATAATAAATTTAAGAAGTTAAATCTGTTAAAAGATTTACAAAGAAATGGGTTTGATATTAGCGAATTCTATGAAGAAGATTTAACCAACCCTAAGTATCAGGAAATAAACAGAAGATTTGAATCACTTAGTTTAAAAGAAATTACAAATCATATTAGAAGCAAGGTTCTTAATTTAGAGAATAAATATGAAGTAAATGATGAAATAGAAGTAGAAAGTGCTGCAAAAGAAATTGATAGTTTCATCGAAGATTTACAAGAACTTCAAGAAATTGGATTGCCAGTTCAAGGGGCGATTTATAATCAAATTATTGACGGCGCGAGGCCAGGAACATTAACGATTCGTTCAGCAGCAAGCTCAGTTGGTAAGACAAGAAATGCAGTAGCTGATGCTTGCTTTTTGGCATATCCTTTTAGGTATAATAGTACAACCTGCGAATGGGAACAAAAAGGAAGTTGCGAAAGAGTTTTATTCATAGTAACTGAGCAGCAATTTAAAGAAGTTAGAAAGATGATTTTGGCATATCTTACAGATTGTAATGAAGCTCGTTTTAAGTATGGAGATTTTAATGAGAGAGAAAAGCAAGTTATATCTCAGGCGATTTCTATAATGAAAAAATATGACGATAATTTAATATTAGTAAAAATGCCGAATCCAACAATAGAACTTGTAAAAACTATTGTAAGGGAAAACTGTATTACAAAAGATATTAGATATGTATTCTATGATTATATCTTTATTGGACCGTCGTTACTGAATGAGTTTAAAGGATTTGCATTAAGAAATGATGAAGTATTATTAATGTTTGCGACCGCTTTAAAAGACTTGGCTGTTGAATTAGATGTGGCAATGTTTACATCAACTCAGTTAAATGCAAAAGGTGATGATAATAGAGAAATAAGAAATGAAGGAACATTAGCAGGCGGCCGCAGCACAATTAATAAAGCTGATAATGGTTCAATTATGGCACGACCTACCAAAGAAGAATTAGAAGTTCTTGAACCATTGTTTGATGAAAGAGGTATGCCGAACTTAGTAACTGATATTTTTAAAGTTAGAAGTGGTGAATGGACTCAAGTTAGAATCTGGTCAATTATGAATTTAGGAACTTTAAAAAAGGAAGATTTATTTGTAACGGATTCAAGATTAGAGCCAATTGAAGGTTTCTATGAACGTGAAGAATATCAAATTAAAAGCTGGGATAGTGAAGAAGATATTGAGTTTAAACATTTATTAGATAAATTAGAAAGTGGTGAGGAAATTGATTAATTATCAAGGTATAATAGACAATCTTAGTACTAAGAAAGTTATTCAATTAATGAACACACTTGGCGCAGATGACTATATTGAAAAACCTGGATATGTAGTTTTTCCAACTATATGTCATAATGAAGATGCTTCTGAAGCATCGATGAAATTATACTTTTATGAAAATTCACATTTGTTTTTATGTTATACGCAATGTGGAGCTATGACAATTTTCCAATTTCTCAAAAATTATTATGAAACAAGAGGAATTGAATATGATTGGTATAGCGATATTTATAGAGTTATTTTAGATTGTTCTAATTTTAATGCAATTGATAACTTTAAGACTAAGAAATATAAAAGTAAAAAAGATAGGTATATTTATAAAGAAATTCCGGAACTTCCAGTTTATTCTAATGGAATATTAGATTGTTTTACTAAATTCTATCCTCCAGAGTGGTTAAATGATGGAATCACCAAAGATTCAATGGATAAGTTTAATATTTATTATTCTACCATTCAAAATAAAATTATTATTCCACATTATAACCTTAATGGAGAACTAATTGGAATACGAGGGCGCGCCCTCAACAATTGGGAAGTTGAAAATGTTGGAAAATATATGCCAGTACAAATTGAAGGCAAATGGTATAGTCATCCATTGAGTTTAAACTTATATGGATTAAATATAACTAAAGAGAATATTAAAAGAAATAAAATTTGTTATATCTTTGAATCAGAAAAATCTGTAATGCAATGTGATAGTTTTCAAATGGATAATTGCGCGGTTGCAGTATGTGGAAGTCAACTAAATAAATGGCAAATTAAAATTTTGGTAAAAGAATGCCATCCACAAGAAATTGTAGTTTGCTTTGATAAAGAAGAACAACCTCCAGATGAAGAATATTTTAATAAGCTATATAAAATATGTAGCAAATATAAGAATTACGCAGATTTTTCTTTTATATATGATCGGGAGAAGTTATTAAATATGAAAGATTCTCCCAGTGATAAAGGAGAAGAAATTTTTAAGAAACTGTTAAGCAAAAGAGTGAGAGTAAGATGATATGAAATGTAAGTTAGTAAATGAAAATTTTAAAGATAATTATACGAGAAAATTATTATGTAGTAGAGGATTATTAGAAAATGAATTAAATTCTTTTTACAATCCGGAAAGTTCTTTAGTACAGTCACCACAGGCATTTGAAAATATCGCTGAAGGAGCAGCACTATTATCAAAACATCTTAATCAGTTAAGTAATTTAGCTCTTGTAGTAGATAGTGATGTTGATGGTTTTACAAGCTCTGCAATTATTTATCAATATTTAAAACTTATTATTCCTCAAATTAATATTAAATATTTTTTACACAAGGGAAAAGGTCATGGACTTAGTGATACTATTGATGATATATTAAACGATGATTGTAAGTTTGGGTTAGTAATTATACCAGATGCAGGAAGTAATGATGACGAATATCATTTGAAATTAAAAGAAGAAGAAATAGATTGTTTAGTTCTTGATCACCATATTTTAGAAGAAGATACGAAAATAATAGACAATACAATTATTATTAATAATCAAGCTTCACAAGAGTATAAAAATAAAAACCTCTCAGGCGCAGGAGTTACTTGGCAATTTTGTAGATACCTTGACTATCTAACAAAAAATAATTATGCAGAAAAATTAATTGATCTCGCCGCACTCGGAATTGTTAGTGATATGATGAGTGTTCTAGAATTAGAAAACAGATATATTATTCAAGAAGGTTTTAACAATATTAATAATTATTTTTTCCAGTGTTTATGTGACAAACAATCCTACTCAATGGGAGGAAAAGTAACCCCTATGACAGTAGCCTTTTATATAACCCCATTAATTAATGCTATGATTAGAGTAGGTACGGCTGAGGAAAAAGGAAGATTATTTGAAGCTTTTATCGATGGGCATAAACTAGTAGAAAGTCATAAGCGCGGAGCTAAAGGAATAATGGCAGAAGTCGCTATTGAATCCGCACGAGAATGTACTAACGCGCGAGCAAGGCAAAATCGTATTCTTGATAAGGCTGTTGAAGAATTAGAAATTAAAATTCACAAGTATGACCTACTTGAAAATAAAATTCTTTTTGTAAGACTTGATGTAGAAGATTTTCCACCAGAATTAAATGGCTTAATCGCTATGAAGTTGGCGGCGCGCTACCAACGTCCGACAATTGTAGCAAGACTAAATGATGAGGGCGAAATCAAAGGTTCAAGTAGAGGACTTAATGAATCAGAATTAGTTTCTTTTAAAAACTTTATGGACGAAAGCGGTTTCTTTACTTTTACAGCTGGTCATGATAATGCTTGTGGAATTGGTATTTATGATAAAAATTTAAGTAATTTCCACGATTATGCAAATAAAGAATTAGCTAACATAGATTTTGGAGAAAATTGGTATGAAGTAAATTTTGAACGCATCGCAGCAGATAAAGACATAAGAGATTTAATTGAAGATTTAACAACTCATAATGATATTTGGGGACAACATAATAATGAACCAATGATTCATATTACGGACATTAATGTAACACCTTCAGATATTCAAATAATGGGTAAAAATCAAGATACCGTTAAGATAATGAAAAATGGAATAGCTTATATGTTCTTTAAATGCAAAGATCGAATTGATGAATTTAAGAAGTATAAACAAATGAAAATTGATCTTGTAGGTCGCGCAAACATGAATGAGTGGATGGGTAACTTCACTCCGCAAATTTTTGTAAGTGATTTTGAAATTAATGATGGGAGCTTAGGATTTTAATGGAATGGCAAGAATATCAAAAAATGACGGATGCATTAGGTATTAATACTTCAGAATGGGAACAGGTAGATGTGCAATGTCCTGTTTGCGGAGAACGTATTTATAAAAATACTGTATATGTTCTAACAACTTATCCATGTCAATTTAAATATAAATGTTTTAACTGCGATTGGTCTGGTACTGCATATCACTAATTAATTTGACAATTTAATAAAATTTTTATATAATATATATAGAATAAAAGAAAGGAGTAAAAATGAAAGAAGAATTATTACAATTATATATTAATGCTTTAGAAGACGCAACAGGTTTTTATTGTAGTGAATACAGTACTTCGAGAGATGAAGATGAAGAAAGAAGACAAAACGACCAAGAATTAATAAAATATTTTAAATCTATATTAGAACTATTATAATATAAAAAAGAAAAGGAGTGTAATCATGGAAAGAAAAATTACTTATAGTTTTACCGATGAAGAAACAAAAGAAGCGGTGGATAAATTTAAAAATAATTGTCCGCTTAATTCGATAGAACTAATAGCATTAGTTTGCGGTGCTGAAAAATGGATTGAATTTAAAGAAGAATGTAAGGCAGACCCATCATATCAATGGGGATATGGGCATTGTTATTATTAAAATAAACCAAAGGAATAATGCGAATGAGTGATTTAAAATATCCTGGATCGCTGCATAATCATACCGATTTTAGTAACTTTCGTTTACGCGATAGTATTAATACAGTTGAATCATTAATTGATTATGCCGTCGAACTTGGACATGAAGTAGTAGCAATTACCGAACATGATACAATTGCAAGTGCTGTTAGAACAGAAAAATATTATAATAAAATAAAAGAAAGTAATCCGAATTTTAAAGTAATTTTTGGTAATGAAATTTATCTTGTTCGTAATGGTTTAACAAATGAGAATTTTAATAAAGAAGTAGATAGATATTTTCATTTTATACTTTTAGCAAAAGATGAAATTGGTCACAGGCAAATTAGAGAAATCTCAACTCGTGCATGGATGCGGAGTTGGGTTTCTCGTCGTATGCGAAGAGTTCCAACATATTATCAAGATTTAATTGATATTATTAAAGCCAATCCTGGTCATGTAATTGGTAGTACAGCTTGTTTAGGCGGTTGTTTACCTGTTCAATTAATAAGATTACGTGACACAGGCGCACCTTCGATGGATAAACTCAAAATATGGATTAAACAAATGCAAGAAATCTTTGGAAAAGAAGATTTCTATTTTGAAATGCAGCCATCGAAGAATAAGGATCAGATTTATGTAAATAATGAATTGATTAAATTAAGTAATGAACTCGATATTAAATATATCATTACAAACGATGCTCATTATTTAAAAAAAGAAGATAGATCAATTCATAAAGCATTTCTCAACGCTCAACAGGGAGATAGAGAAGTTGATGACTTCTATGCAACAACCTATTTAATGAGTGATGAGGAAATTAGAGAATATATGGAAGATAAGGTTGGAGAAGATGTACTTCAAAAGTCTTATCAAAACATAATTGAAATTAAAAATAAATGTAAAGATTTCAGCTTAATGAAGCCATTGAAGATTCCGAGATTAAATTGGAAAACTTTTGATGTAAAGCCTGATGCTTTACAACTTTGGAATGATAAGATTCCTTATTTAAGAAAGTTTCTTGAATCAGAATATGCAGAAGATAGACATTTAGCATATGCGGTTGTTGATAGATTAGTCAATAGTACAGTAGAAGATAATTTATGGAATCAAAAAACAGCAGATGAAATAAATGCTTGTCTTGAAGATACATGGGTTAGTTCAGAAGTAAATGGTTCTCGCTGGAGCGCATACTTCTTAAATCTTCAAAATATTATTGATAGCTGCTGGGACGCTGGAACATTAGTAGGTTGCGGGCGCGGCTCTGGTGTAGGTTTTATTTTATTATATTTGTTAGGAATTACGCAGATTAATCCATTAAGAGAAAAAGCACCTACATTTAGATGGAGATTCTTAAATCCTGAACGTGTATCTGTCCTTGATGTTGACATTGATATTGAAGGTGGACGAAGGGCAGAAGTATTAAGTAAATTTAGAGATATTTATGGAAATGATAGAGTTGCAAATGTTTTGACCTTAAAAACTGAAAAGTCTAAATCTGCAATTCTTACGGCAGCAAGAGGTTTAGGAATTGATGTTGATACAGCACAATATCTTTCATCTTTTATTGAAGCAGATAGAGGACAGCTTAGAACCCTTCATCAAACATTTTATGGAGATCCAGAAAATGGAATCAGCGCAAGTAACAAATTTAGAGAAGAAATGGAAGACAATTACCCAGAACTTTGGGAAGTTGCAAAAAGGATTGAAGGACTTATCAATGGCTGCGGAGTCCACGCAGGAGGCGTTATCTTCGTTGATGAACCTTTCACGGAAACATCTGCCCTCATGCGGGCGCCAAGTGGAGAAATTATAACTCAATTTGATCTTCATGACGCTGAGGATACTGGACTTATTAAATATGATATTCTTTCAGTAGAAGCTCTTGATAAGATTCATAATTGTATTGATTTGATTTGTGATTATGGATATGAAAAAAGAGAAGCTACATTAAAAGAAACCTATGAAAAGATCGTAGGTATTTATAATTTAGAGCGCAATGATCCTAAAATGTGGGAAATGTGTTGGAATCATAAGGTTCAAAGTTTATTCCAAATGGAGAAACAAAGTGGTATTCAAGGAATAGCCGTAATGAAACCAACATCAGTGGATGACTTGGCAATTCTTAACTCTGCAATTAGATTAATGGCAACTGAAAAAGGTGGAGAAATGCCCGTAAATAAATTGGCAAGATTTAAGGCACATCCAGTTGATTGGGATTATGAGCTGAAGAAATATGGATTAGGTGAAGATGCAAAAAAAGTATTGGCGCCAGTATTGAATATTTCATATGGATTATGTATAGCTCAAGAACAGTTTATGCAGTTGGTTCAGCTACCAGAATTAGGTGGTTTTAATCTTACTTGGGCAGATAAGTTAAGAAAGTCAATTGCAAAAAAGAATCCTGCGGAATATGACAAATTAACAAAAGAATATTTTGAAGAAATTGTTAAGCGCGGATGTGATGAGCAGCTTTGTAAATATACATGGAACGTGCTTATTGCGATGTCAAAAGGTTATGGTTTTAACTTGTCTCATACGCTCGCATATTCATTAATTGGTTTACAGGAATTAAATTTAGCATTTCATTATCCAACAATTCTTTGGGACTGTGCATGTCTTATCTCTGATAGCGGCGGCACCGAAAATAAAGAAGAAGATGATGAAGAAGAAATTATTGTAGAAGAACCGACCTATTATAATGAAATGGAAGACTTCACCGATGAAGATGAAAGTGATGTTGTAAATGAATATGACGAAGAAGATTGTGACGGTTATCCTGCAACAGTAAAAGTTTTAAAAAGTGGTAAAAAGAAAAAGAAAGTTAAGACCACTAACTATGGTAAAATAGCTACAGCAATTGGTAAAATGAAAAGTGAGGGTATTAAAATTGTAGCCACTGACATAAATAAGTCAAAATATACCTTCTCGCCAGATGTAGAGAATAATAGTATTATTTATGGATTGAATGGTATCACAAAAGTTGGAACAGATATTATTCATAATATAATGGAAAATAGACCTTATACTTCTATTGAAGATTTTTTAAGTAAAGTTAAAGTTAATAAGCCGCAAATGGTTAATTTAATCAAAGCGGGCGCGTTTGATAGTATTTGTAGAGACAATGATCGTGTCAAAGCTATGGAAGATTATATTGACCTTATAGCTGATAAGAAAAAACGTATTACTCTTCAAAATATGAAAATGTTAATTGATTTTAATTTAATTCCAAAAAAATATGATTTTCAATGTAGGGTTTATAATTATAACAAATATTTAAAGAAATTTAAAGAAGATGATTATTATTTAATGAATAGTATAGCTTTTAATTTCTATGATAAAAATTTTGACTTAGATTTATTAGTTTTAGATAGTTCTGCAGAAAGCGGTTTTAAAATTAAGCAAACCGATTGGGATAAAATTTATAAAAAACAAATGGATATTATTCGTCCATATGTAAAAAATAATAATGAAGAATTATTAAATGCAGTTAATAGTAGATTAAATCAAGATATGTGGAATAAGTATTGTAATGGTAGCATTAGCAGTTGGGAAATGGATTCAATTTCTTGTTATATTCATGAACATGAGTTGGCTAATCTTCGAAATGACGCCTATGGATTCGTAGATTATAATAAACTTTCAGAAGAACCTGAAATAAGTTATGTTTTTAGATCGAAGCAAACAGGACAAAAAGTTCCATTATTTAAGATTCATCGTATTGCTGGAACGGTTTTAGATAAAGATAAAGCAAAGAAAAGTATTACTTTATTAACTACAACAGGAGTAACAACCGTAAAAATATTTGGTGATGCTTTTACACATTATGATAAACAATTATCAGAACGTGGCGCGGATGGTCATAAACATGTAATTGAAAAGTCTTGGTTTAGCCGAGGAAATAAAATTATTGTAACTGGTATTCGACGTGGAGATACTTTTTTAGCAAAAAAATATAAGAATACTCCATATCATTTGGTAGAATTAATTAATAATATAAATGCAGATGGATATATTCAAACGACAAAGGAAAGAGCGGAAGTATCATGAGTTATGGTTTATTTGATGCAGACGTTGAAAAATATCCATATATCCCCTTTTTTAATCTTGACTTAATGAAGTTGTCATCCTATTACAAAAAACAAAGGGAGATAGTAACATTATCTCCCTTTTTCTCTCCTAATATGTATCAACATTTCATTTTACGTCAAGATTTTCCGGGATATGATTATCCTATTACTAAATATAATAATATTGAATACGGTGGGCGCGCATTTAACCCATCAAAATACAAACCTTTACCAATAGAAATCGAAAGAATGAAACCTGATACTTTCTTATATAACAAAATAGAAGAACAATATCGGGTTTCAAAACTGAGAACAAGTGCATTTAGAAGAATGAAGAAGGCAGAGCATCTGCGCTTATCATTAGATGGACAAACTATTTGGAAAAATTTTAGTTCTCAATTAAGATATACTAATAGAAATGTTGGAGTAATTTTTCATGATTATGATTTAGGGGCAATAAAAAATAGTTATGATATAGTTATAGACATATTAAAAGACTTTAACCTTTCTCGTGATGGACAAAGAATTGGAATGAAATTTCCAGTACAGGTTTCAACACCAGAAGATTTATTAAAATGGTCAGCCATTAAACCTATGCAACATTTTTATTCTATCCAATATAATGGTATAATGACCATGCCCTTAGTAAAAGAATATATAGAAGTTGTAAGAAATACATCTAGTGCAAGACAATCTTTTTATAATATATCTAAAAATACTGATTATAACCATTTTATTACACAAGATATAGTAGAGGTTTATAAACAAGTTTGTTTTTTACGTACTAATAAGACTTATTTTTCACTTATTTATGATGAGGATTTCTTTGAAAATCATCAGTGGGAAAAAGTTATTACATTAATCAATTTGTTTTGGAACGCACCAAAGGGATTAAAAGTAAAAACTGTTAATAGAATAAATGGATATGATTCAATGTATAATTTTATTATGATATACAAAGCTAATTTTAATTATTCTAAAGAAGTTTTTTCTTTAAATGAAGTTCGAGAAATCTTCCAATTCGTAAGAGAAAATAATTACGAATTATTTAAAATGTTTTATGAGTATAAAGCATGAGGAGGTTATTAGTAAATGACAGGTCAAGAAATTGAAAGATTAATTACTTTCAATAACAAAAGAATCGAAGAGCTGCTTGATCCGTCAACTTTTGTTTTAAAGCCTGAAGTAGAACAACTCATAGCTGAAAACAAGAGATTGCGCGAGCAGTGTCCCCATGTATTTGAACATGGTGTTTGTATTTTTTGTGGTACTACAGAAAAGGAGAAAAACTCCTTAAATTAATTTAAATAATTAGGAGAGAAAAATGAAATACATTCAAAAGAGAGATGGGCGTCAAGTGCCTTTTAATAAGAACAAAATAATTACAGCTATCTTAAAAGCTTTTATCGCTGTCGATGGAGAAGTTTCTGATTACGCGGCGGAGAAGGCTGGTAAGATAGCTGATTTTATACAAGGAAAAATACAAGAACAACAACTAAGTGTAGAAGATATACAAGACCTAGTAGAAAAAGGCTTAATGTCTACAAAAAGAAAAGATGTAGCAAGAAGATATATTACTTACCGAGAAGAAAGAGCAAGAGTTAGAAATTGGAATACAAAAATGATGGATAAGGTTGCTGTTAAATTAGAAGCAACCGATGTTCAAAATCAAAATGCCAATGTAGATGAATACTCTTTCGGCGGCCGCAGAGGTGAAGCTGATAGCGTTATTTTAAAACAATATGCTCTTGATAATTTAATGAGCGAAATGGCCCGTAATAATCATTTAAATAATGAAATTTATATTCATGATTTAGATAGCTATGCACTTGGTATGCATAACTGCTTAACAATTCCTTTTGATAAGTTATTAGCAGAAGGATTTAATACCCGTCAAACTGATGTGCGTCCTGCTAACTCAATTAATACTGCGTTCCAATTAATTGCGGTTATCTTTCAATTACAGTCACTTCAACAATTTGGCGGTGTAAGTGCAAGCCATTTAGATTGGACAATGGTTCCCTATGTAAGAAAAAGTTTTTACAAACATTATCGAGATGGACTTAAATATATTTCTAAATTAAGTGAACATGAAATTGACCAAGAAATGGGGGTCAATCATAAAAATTTTAAACCTGAAGAATTATCAATAAGCGATGAAAATACATACATGTATTACGAAGCATATAATTATGCTTTAAAAATGACAGAAAAAGAAATTAATCAAGCGGTTGAAGGAATGTATCATAATTTAAATACACTTCAATCACGTTCTGGAAATCAGTTGCCTTTTACATCAATTAATTATGGCACTTGCACACTTCCAGAAGGACGCATGATTATTAAAGCTTTATTAGAGGGATCAATTAAAGGAGTTGGCAAACTTCACAAAACTCCAATTTTCCCCTGTGGAATTTTCCAATATATGAAAGGAGTTAATGATAAACCAGGAACACCTAATTATGACTTATTCCAATTAGCATTAGAGTCAACCGCGCGCCGTCTATATCCAAATTATGCGAATGTAGATTGGTCTGGAAATGCTGGATATGATATTAATGATCCTAAAACTTATTTTAGTACAATGGGTTGTAGGACGGCCAATGGCGCTGATATTAATGCAGAACCAGGAGTTAATCCTCAAACAAAAGATGGACGTGGAAATATCGCACCAGTCACAATTATTCTTCCTACACTTGCTATGCAAGCAGGTGATGTAGAAACATTTATGCAAATTCTTGATGAAAAAATTTGTGAAGCTAAAGATATGCTGATAGAAAGATTTGAATATATTTGCGCACAAAGTCCTTCATCTGCTAAATTTATGTATGAAAATAATACAATGATTGGTTATCATCCGGAAGAAGGAATACGATCAGCTTTAAAGCATGGAACATTGGTAATCGGTCAACTGGGATTAGCAGAGGCTTTACAGATTCTTATTAATAAAGATCATACCACTCCTGAAGGAATGGAAGTGGCGAAAAGAATTGAGCAATTATTTAAAGATCGATGCGCACAATTTAAACAAGAATACAAACTTAACTTTGGAGTTTATTACACGCCTGCAGAAAACTTATGCTATACAGCGATGACAAAATTTAAAGAAGATTTCGGAGAAATTCCTAACGTTAGTGATCGTGATTATTTCACAAACTCAATGCATGTTCCTGTATGGAAAGAAATTTCTCCTTTTGATAAAATAGATATAGAAGCTGAACTTACAGGCTACTCAAGTGCAGGTTGTATTACTTATGTAGAATTAGAAGGAGCTGTATTAAAAAACATAAAAGCATTGGAACAAATAGTAACCTATGCTATGGAAAAAAATATTCCATATTTTGCTTTAAATGTTCCAAACGACTTATGTTTAAATTGTGGTTGGACAGGTGAAATTGGAAATGAATGTCCAGAGTGCGGCTCTACTGACATACAAAGACTTAGACGAGTAACTGGTTATTTAACTGGAGATTATAAAACGGCTTTTAATTATGGAAAACAAAAAGAAGTTGAAGATAGATTTAAGCATAGCAAAAAGTTGTAAAGCTATAATTGCGGGGTTATTAATCGGTTTGGGTGTTATTATTAACACCCAAACTAAACCCCCAATTTTAGGAGCATTATTATTTAGTTTTGGTTTATTAACAATAATCCATTTAGGATTACCATTATTTACGGGAAAAGTAGGATTCTTAGGTAAAAACCTATTACCAATTCTTATATTTAATATAGTGGGAATAGAATTAACCTTTTTTGCTTATTGTTTAAGTAATCCAAAATATTATGAAATATTAAAACAAGCTGCTGAAATAAAATTTTCAAAAACTTGGTTACAAATGCTTTTTGGTGGCATTTTTTGTGGAATGTTAATTCACTTTGCAGTAAAGTGTAAAGTATCTTATTTAACATCAATGGCAGTAATTATTTTCATATTAATAGGAGCTGAGCATTGTATAGCAGATTTTCCCTATTTAATAACTGTTTCAAATTTAACTAATATATTTAAGTTTATTTTAATAATTATTGGTAATTCTATTGGAGCAATTTTTATAGAGAAAATGATTAAAAATGAGTAGATATAACACAATAATTAAAAACGACGTTGTAAACGGAGAGGGGGTCTGTGTCTCTTTCTTTGTGCAAGGTTGTCCGCATAGATGCCCAGGTTGTTTTAATATTGAAACTTGGGACTTCTCAAATGGCAAACCTTATACATCTGAAACTAAAAAAGAAATTTTAGATGCTATCGGCGCCAACAATATAAAAAGAAATTTTTCTGTTCTTGGTGGTGAACCATTAGCTTCACAAAATTTAATAATGACAGAAGAAATAGTTACAGCAGTACGTAAAAAATATCCAGATATTACAATATTTTTATGGACTGGATATATGTTTTCTTATTTAAAATTCACTAATAATGAAAAAGTAAATAATATATTAAACAAAATAGATGTATTAATTGATGGAGAGTTTATAGAGGCACAAAAAAATTTAGATTTAAAATTACGTGGGAGTTCTAACCAAAGAATTTGGAGGAAAATTAATGGAGAATGGAACGACAGAACCAACAGTTGACAAAATTACAGTTAAATATGAAAAATTTAAAAAAATGGCTGCGGCAATTGAAGAATTAAATTTAGATGATAATTCAGAAATCAGTTTTGAATTTATAGTTGGAAGTTTATTTCCAAATGTGATGGAAAATATTAAAAAAGAACTTATGTATCAATATACAAAGGGATATACTGACGGCTATTCAGAAGCCGAAGAATTAATTTATTAAAGGAGGTTATACCTCCTTTAAATTTTGACAAAAAAAATTTTTTTTGATATAATATATATAGAAAGGAGAAAATTATGATTAAAGTAGAGAATGTGTTTGTATCTGATTTTGAAGGTGCGTTTAGAGGGATGCGTAATCCCTTAGCTAGTTGGAAGAAAACCGATAGTAATTTTGATCTTAATAATATCCAACTTGGTCCAAATGATTTAAAACTTGCTCAAAAACTTATTAAAGCTGGGCCAGATCATGGGAAATTTCTTCGACAAATATTCGTTTCTATGGATATAACAGCCCCACTTTATTGGTGGAAAGAAATGGATACCTATAAAGTTGGTACAGTAGCTAATTCTACTTCTACGATGCATACTCTCACGAAAGAAGAAATTACTTTAGATATGTTTTCATTTGATAATTTAGATTTAATGGTTTCTAAAGGCCATTCTATAAATGGTGAATGGGAATTAACTTTTAAAGATTGTATTGAAGATATATTAATATCTTGTAATAATCTCCGTAATAAATTTTTAGAAACAAAAGATAAACGCTATTGGCGCGCACTTATACAGTTACTTCCAAATGCGTGGAATCAAACCCGTACATGGACAGCTAATTATCAAGTGTTACGAAACATATATAATTCTCGGAAAAATCATAAATTATCCGAATGGCACACATTTTGTGAAGAAATAGAAAAGTTACCTTATAGTAAAGAATTAATTACTATTTAATGGAGGAAAAGGAGTATGAGAATTCTCAAGCAAACAGAGGAATACAGAGCAGACACAGAAGAAGAAGCAAAGGAGATTATGGAGAAATTTAGAACAGATGCTCCACAGAAAGGGTATACCCTCGGCGCGAGTGGATACACTTATAAAACCAAGAAAGCTAAAGGCGAAATTATTGATGAAGCTTGGGTTGTAAAAATTGTAAAGGTAATTGGAGGAGTTTGGGATGAGTGATTTTGAAGAAGTAAAAGGCATCATTGACGAAAATACAGAACTCTTAACTGCAGTAGAGCATGTCAAAGACGCCGTTGAAAATTCTGATGAATTCGGAATTGACTTCTTAGAAACAGTTCTTTCAATGGATGATAAAAGTGTTGGAGTAATTGGACAGCAACTTCTCTGGGAAATGGAAAAAACTTTTAGTACAGAAGAAGCTCAAATGGCAATTGCAAAAACCGTAGAGATGAATGGCTTTACTGCTAAAGATCTTTCAGAAACATATCAACAAATTGTCGATGAAGTAACAGAAATTGATGAATTGTCTGATATTAAGAAAGATTTTGTAGTTCAAATGTTTGGAATTATTTTTAATAAAATCGAAGAATATTCCAACAGTTTAAAACAAAAAGTAATAATTCCAACAGAAACAATAAATGGAGCGAAGCTACCAAAATATGCTCACGATGGCGATGGCGCTATGGATGTATATGCATTAGATGACTATACGATTAAACCTGGAGAAACAAAATTAATTCCTACTGGAATTAAAATGGCAATTCCTCAAGGCTATGGAATTTTAGTACAACCTAGAAGTGGATTATCTCTTAAATCAAAATTACGAATTGCCAATACGCCTGGTCTTATTGATAGCGGATATAGAGATGAAATTGGAGTAATTATAGAGAATATTGATCCACCTTTTAAAGATATTGAATATGATTTTGATGACAACGGAAAAATTCAAATTAACTCAATACTTCATGGTGAAACTTATTATATTACAAAAGGAGAAAGATTTGCTCAACTTCGTTTAGTCAAAGTGCCAAATGCTTTTTTGCAACCAGTGAACAACGTAAATGAAATTGGTGAAAACAGAGGAGGCGGCTTTGGTAGCAGCGGAATGTCGTAATGTCAAAAATAAAAATAGAAGATATAAAAAATGCAGCTGAGCAACATGGTTGGATTTTATTATCTACAGAATATAAAAATCTAGATACGGAGCTAACTTTTGAATGTAAAGAAGGTCATCGTATCTATGCACCCTATCGAAAAATAAGAGATAAATGGGAATGTCCAATCTGTAAAGAAAATAAATATTTCAATTTTTCTGAAGAAATTAAACCGAAGAAAAAAGGAATACGCAGAACACTCGCGCTTGACCAGGCTACGCATCTAACAGGATATTCCCTATTTGATGATAATAACTTAATCTATGCAGGAGTTTTCCAAGCTAGTAAAGATGATGAAATAGAAAGAGATATAGAAATAAAAAATTGGCTTGTTCAAATGATTAATAATTGGAATCCTGATATGATTGGTTTGGAAGATATACAACTCCAGCAAATTAATGGAAAAACTATTGGAGTTACAACCTATCGAACACTCGCGCGCCTTCAAGGTATTTTATTAGCAGCTTGTACAGAACAAGGAGTTAGTTGGGTATGTTGTCCACCAGCAACTTGGCGTGCACACTGTGGAGTAAAAGGTCGCGCACGTAATGATAAAAAACGTTCAATGCAAAAATTAATTAAAGAATGGTATGATATAACCGTTTCTGATGATGTTGCTGATGCAATCGGAATTGGAAAATGGGTAAGTGAGAAAGTTAATAAAACAGTTGTATTAACCAACTGGGAATAATGGAGGAAATATATATATGGCTACAGTTACAATGTCACAGATTCTTACTTTTAGACAGCATGTTGGTTTATTTTTAAATCAGAAGTTAGCACTTCCAGTTGCTTATAAACTTACAAAAATTAACAATGCTGTTGATAAAGAAGCTGAGTTTTATCAAGAGAAATTTAATGAAATTGTAGAAAAGTATTCAAAGAAAGATGAAAATGGAAATGTTGTTTTTTCTGAAGATGGTGAACAGATTATGATTCAGGATGACCTTATTCCAGAATGTAATCAGGCTCTTGAAGAATTAATGAATTTAGAAACTGAAATTAATAATTTCAATTTAAAGATTGAAGATTTTGGCGATAATATTGAATGTACACCAACAGATATTGATGCTATTGCACCTTTTTTAAGTGAATAATTCAAATAAAAAAGAGGTTCGTAATGAACCTCTTTTTTTATTATCTTGAACGCCCAGTAACTGTAACATTTCTATATTTAGCTTCTTTAACAATAATCTTTTTAACTCTATCTGCAACTTGATCAACATCATAATCGCTATCAATCTTATCAACATTAATATCTATATCTAAATTAATATCGCCACTAGATGTATATTGATCATGATTAAAGATTCCGCGTTTTGTTGCATCAGCTAAAACATCTTTTAATGCTAAGAAGTTTTTGGTTTCTGATGGATTTAATACAAGTTCTGGTTTAGAAGGGGTACCATCCATCCAAGCTGGACCTGTATAATCTGCTAAACCTCCAGTAGCAAATTTTAATGGATTGCCAGTGATTTTACCGTTCTTTCCAACCTCATATATCTTGCCTCCTTTTGCTTTAAAAAGTTTCTTATCAAGCAAGAAATGAGTATATTCTCTTCCAAGACCTGTTAATTTGGCTTTCTTTTTAAATTTAGAGTAAGAAGTTTTTTTATCTTTCCATTTTTCATGTATACCAGTCTTACCAGTACTAGGATCCCATGCTTCAATACCCTTACTAGTATTATAATATAATTTACCTTTATTAGTAATAGTACCTTTTCTACCTTTTAATTGTACTTCTTTTCCAGCTTTTAAAGGAGAATAGGTTGAAGCTGCAATAAATTTAGCCCAATCCTTATGAATTTTACTTCCTACTGAATTATTTCTTAATTGCCAAGCTAATTCTTTACCTGCTTCTTTTTGATTGTTTTTTATAAATTTCGTATTAAAACCTTTACCACCAAACTTAATAGCAAGTGTTTTACCTGTTCCTTTACCGGTTTTTACATTATAATCCTGAGCATAAACGGTATCACCTTTTTGAGCAGCAATTCTAGTTCCAGCTTTATTTACAGTACCACTTTTAATCGCTCCACCTTTCTCTTTACCATTCGTATCTAAAGTAGCGGTTTTTTTCGTACCCGCATCTACGGCTCTAACTTTCGCAGCACTATAAGTTTTAACAACTGATGCTCTTTTAAAACCAGCATCTAAAGCATTTTTTGCAGAAAGACCATTCTCTTTAAAGTTTTTAAGAGTATAGCCACCACTCTTTAATTCCTTTACGCTGTATCCTGATTTTTTAGCTTGTTTAGCGTTATAACCCGCGGCTCTAAATTGTTTAGCAGTATATTTTGCGTCATGGATTTGTTTTCCAGTATATGTTCCTTTTAAAGCTTTTGCACTAAAACCTGCGGCTTTAGCTTGACTTGCTGAATATCCCGCTTTGTGGAAATCTTTTACAGAATAACCAACTTCTTTTAATGATTTAAAAGCGTCATTTTCATCTTGCCCGCCCTCATTACGAAAACGGGTCTTTGCATCTTCAATATTAATAGTACTTCTATTAGATTTAATTTCATTCTTAAGCGTTCTTAGAGATAAAGAATCATAAGCATCACGACTATTAAAAACAGTATTTATTAACTTCTTTGCTTCATCTTGGAAATCTTTAATAGCTTTTTCAAAAGTTGCAACACTTTCATTAAAATTAGCAACCTTTAGGGTTTCTGAAGCAAAATTAATGCTTTCTAATTTTTTACCCCATTTATCAAGCATTTCTGTACTACCAAGATAGTAAAGTCTTGCTAATTGTTGGGTTTGTGGTGATGTATCACCATTAGCAATTCTTTGAACAAGATTTTCTGCTCTTGCTAAATATATTCCAGTAGTTTTGCTATAATTAAGTTGAGCAGTTAATAATTCAATTTGTTTTTCTCTTTGCTTAGCTGCTTCATCAGCCTGATCTTGAAGCCTATCAAGCAATTGATCTTCTAAAGAATCTTCATATTTCCCAGTATCTTCACCAATTTCTTTCTCTAATCTAGCAATTTCTGCGGCATTGCCTCCTGCAGTATCTGCCCGCAGCATTGCTAAACGATTCATTTTATTGGTAATATTTTCTTCGTCTTTTTGATTTTGTTCGGCTTTACGCTGTTTGTCAAGCTCTTTTTTAACTTTATCAATTAAATCTTTAAAAGCATCTTGAATTGATTTATTTAAGTCACTTAAATTATCAATTGTTTTTTGCTCTTCGTCTTCCATACCATCTCTAATTTTTTGGGTATAGTCAGACATCATTTGATATTGTTCATTACGCTGATCATAAAGAGAATTTATTTTATCTGCTATTGATGATTCTACATCTTGAAGCTTATTAATATCATCTAAAATTTTATCATAGTAATCTTGAACAGCTTTAGCTTCAGTGGCATTAATATCTCCAGCGTTCTTATCTTTTTCAAATTGATACCTATCAAATGTAACTTGGATTTGACCATGCTCATCATGGGTTGTTTGAACATAACGCTTACCTACTTGTGCCCTATCCGTTTCATCTTTTCTTTGATTATATAAGGCTAAAAGTCGTTCCAGAGTACCTTGATCTTTTTTATCTTTTTTAGCTTGATCATAAGCATCTTTTGCTTCTTTTTGTTTTGTATATTCATCTTGTAACGTTAAATCATCGGCTAATTGTTGCTTGTAAGCGTCCCATAAATCTTTATCTTTATTAATTTGATATGTTGTAGCTGCTACGCTAGCATTAATTGCTTTCAAATAATCATTTGATGTTTCTGCTAAATTACTAAGCGATGAATCAACCATGTTAGTAATTAATTTTTGTATACTTTCAACTTTATTAGCAAATGATTCACTTAATGAAATTTTATCTTCAAGGTTTTTAATTCTTGTTAAATGATCTTCCCAACCATAAAGAGTTTCTTTTAATTCTTTTCTTAAATCAGCGAGTTTATTATCTGCATCTAATTTTGCTTTATCTGCGGAAATTTTCTTTGAAGTTAAATCATCAAGCTCTTTTTTCGCAGCTTCTAAAACAGCATCAGCAAATTTCTTGCCCTGTTTTTTATTTTGAGCGATTTTATTGATTTTATTATAATCAATTTTATAACCGCCTTCACCATTAGGAACAATAATGGTACCAAGATTAACTTTTGTTTTTTGGGTTTTGGTTGTCTTTTTACCGTTTTTATCTTTTACATTCTTTTCCCAAGAAACTTCATAATTTTTATATTTGCCTTTACCAGCATTTAAATTGGTAAGTAATTTTTGATACTGGGCAGCAAGTTCTTTATTCTGATTTGAAGAACGTGTTAATAACTTAGATTGATCACCAACTAAACTATTAATTTGAGAATATGAAAAATCAATAGTATCACTTAATTTCTTTTTAATTACATCAGAATTCTTTTCTATTTTACTAGAAGTTATTTCAATTTTTTTAGTTAGGTTATAAATACCTACATCCATTCTTGAAATAGTTCCAGTATTCTGAACAATTTGTTCTACTTGTTTATCTTTTTTTGGAGGGGTTTGTCCTTGCTTAGGAGGTTGTTTACCACCTCCGCCGCCTCTGCCGCCTCCGCCTCCACTACCAGGGATTGTACCAGTACCTTCAGAAAAGCTATTAAGTGGAATACTTTTCCTTTTCATGATTTGTTCTGTTTGTCTAGCGTTCCAAACAACAGAATCTTTTGGTAAATCTGGTACAAATTGCGGGCCGCCAACTCCAAGCAATTCTGCACGACCTTCTTTTGGATACCAAGCCAGTTCCGGTCCAATTTCTCCAGTTAAAGCTGGGACTGTATTACCTTTAGTAGTACGTTTTTTACCACTAGCATAACTATTTAAAGAAGATTGGTTATAACCTGTAGAATAGGCACCCATTCTATGGTTATTACGACCTGTCCAAACTTTTAATGCTTTTAATTCATCAATTTTAGCCTGTATTTTTGCTGCAGCAGTATTAAAACTTGATGCTACAGCCCCACCAATTGTAATTGTAGGATTTAAACTTGAAATTGTACTTGCTGCTGTATTTGCTTTAGAAATTGCCTGACTAGTATCTGCACCAACAGTTATAGTAGAATTTCTATTCTTTGCTGCGTTATTAATAGCTGTAGTTGCAGCACCAGTATTTGCTTTAGCAGTTATTGTTGTACTTTGTTTCTTAACTACTGTTTGTTCAATAGGTTTGCTATAAGCCTTTTTCTTTTTTGAAACACTATCTTTACCAACAGTAAAGTTAACTTTAACTTCAGGCTCTGGAGTTTTTATTGACTCTTTCTTTTCGTCAACTTGTTCTGTTTTTGGTTCAAAAATAGTATCAACCTTTACAGAAGAACCTTCACCATTAGTGCTAGCAAAAGGATTAGTAGTTAATGGATTAGTCCCATTTTCAAAAGTAAAAGTTACAGGCGATTCAGTTGGCTCTTCAGCCTCAGCTTTTGCTTCTTGGACTTCAGTGTCATTAGCTGTTATCTCATGTTCAGAAGAAGTATTTTCCTTATTTTTTTCTTTGTCTTCTTCAACTTCACTATTATCTGATTTTGTTTTATGAGTATTTGAAGTATTTTCTTTGTTCTTTTCCTTATCTTCTTCAACTTCGGTATTATCCGATTTGAATTTAACCATTGCCATAATTTCTTCTGTAGATAAACCAGTAATTTCATGAATTGTATCTATGGCAGTAGTATTTGCTGGATCTTGATTTAATTTGAAGAAAGAATCAATAACTTTTATTTTATCTGCATCACTACTTATGTTAGCTAAAGTTTGTTGAATTTGCTCAGCACCATCCATTTTAGCGACAGTGTCTAATTCTATTTGGAAATTTCCATCTCTGCCAATTATCTCTTGGATTTTAGCACTATCAATTGTACCCATTTTTTGAGAAAAATCCCAAAAAGCAGGACTAAAGAAATCCATTTGCTCCATCTGAGCAAACTGATCTTTTAAAGATGCTATTACAGGACCCGCGCCCTCAACACCTTTAAAAGCATTATTTACTTGGGTTGCAAACTGTTCAATACCTTGTTCTACTGATAAATTAGGATTATTTGCAATATTTAAAAGTGAGCCTAAACTACCAGAAGTAACATTTTTCGGTATTGTTATACCAGCATTTTTCATTTCTTGTAAAGAATACTGACCTAAAATAGAACTTTTTGCTCCACGTTCCATTCCTTCAGTTTCTTCACTACGAAGTGCACTACCTAATGTTTTAAAATCTATCTTTTCTGCTTTTCTTAATATTTCATCTAAAGCCTGAAGTCCTTTACGATTTTTCTCACCACCAAAGGCCGAATAATCAAAATTCTCAGCATTACCATCAAGTAATTTTTCCGCAGTTGTAATTCCAGTACTACCAACGGCTTTCCAATCATTAAGATAATTTAATGTTTCTTGATTTGTCTTAATTTGCTTTTGTATTTCTTTCTTCGCAGTATCAGAAGTAGCATTACTAAGTGCAGTTTCTAAAGTCTTTTGATATTCCTTAGCTTCGTTAATTTTAGTGTCTATTGCAGTTAAGCCTTCTCTTCTTTCATTATAGGATAAAAGTTTACCTTGCTCATTTTGTTCATGACCATAGTATTGATATTTAGTATCAATACCTTTTTCTCCCATAACTTCTTTATGGAGATTACCTACACCTTCTGAAATTTCTTTTGGAATTTGCCCAGAGGCTGCGACTATTTGTGCCAAATAAGAATTTGCTTGAGCCGTATTGGCAGCAGTTTCATTCATTGAGGTTAATTCAGGAGATGAATTTAATTCTTCCCAAGCCTGCATCGCAGTTTCTTCAGATTGCTCTCCTTTGATTAAACCAGAAGATTTTAAAATAGATAACGTTTCTTCGGCATTATATTGACCCGATTTAGCAAAAGGTTCAATATATTTCTTTATATCATCAAGACTTTTAGCTTGTTTTGTAAAACCTAAAGATTGGGTAAGTTCTTTAGCAATTTTACCTTGTGCTGCCCGTTGCGTTTTATCGCCATTCATTAACTCGTCTACATTAAGTAGCTTAATTCCTTTAGATTGTAAATCCGTAACAATCTTTTGAAATTCTGAGTCTTTTCCAAAATCTGTAACACCCGCAGCACGAGCGTCAGCTCTTAATTGGTCATAATTATAAAAATATTTACCCTTTCCACCGAGTGTTTCTTCTGAAGTTTTTATACTAGAAGATAATTGATCTATATTACTAAGATCCCAATCCATAAATTGTCGGCTTTTATTTAACATAGAAGATAATAAATCATCAGATACTCCTAATAAATCAGCCATTTTTCCAAGACTAGAATCATCGACATCTATTTTGAAACCGCCTTTACCATCTTCTGAATAAAACTTTTCTAACCCTGGTAAATCTTTATTTGCATAATGTTGATGTAAAGAACTAATAAAATTATTATAACCTTCTTGCCCCTCTTTTAACATAGGAGCAATTTGTGACATTTTAGATTTTACTTTATCAATTCCTTGATCTAAAACTTTTTCATCAACAAGATTCTCTGCTGCAAGCCAGAATTTTTGAGAGCCTTTACCTTCTACATCTTTACCACTGAAAGTACCTTTCTCTTCATCATAACCAATATCGGTAAGAATTTCTTTCATTCCTTCGGCAGCAGTATAATAATCTTTTAAATCTTTTGTTTTTTCTTGATAATTTTCTAATGCAGAATTAGCTGAATTAAAACTATTAGATAAGCCATTTATACTTTCTGCTATACGTTGTTCGCCCTCTTCTGTATACATAACAGCTTTTAACATACCTTCATGTATACCATCAGCGATTAATCCTGCACCAATATCACCATTAGCTGCAGCTTCTCTATATGCGGCCTCTAAAGAATTTAAAGTACCAATTTGATCTATAATAGAGGCTCTATATGTTGCTGCAGCTTCTTCAGGACTTTTGTTCTTTTCAATAGCTTTATCAAACTCTGCTTGAGCTTTAGCTATTCCTTCTAAAGCTGTTGAATATTCCTTTCCTTTTCCTGCAGAACCAGTTAATTCTTCAAGTGATCTAGCATAATCTGTAGCTTTAGTTTTAAAGGTTTCTGCATCCCATCCTTGTTCAAGACCTGTTAAAGAAAGCGTTTCTAATCCTTCTCTAAAACTACCAGTTAATGATAATGCTTGTTCTTTACCTAATTCAGCTAAATGAGAATCAGCAGTTTTATTTTTAAGTTTCTTAAAATCAAATTTATCAGCTATTTTTTTCTCAAGTGCAGCCCCACTCATGTTAGTTGAATCTAAATATTTTTCTAACCAATCAGTTTGTGGTTTTGCAGCTTCTACAGCAGAATCATAAGTTTTTGTTAATTTAGAAATTGCTTTTTCGGCACTAGCTTTTGCTTTATCATCTAAATCTGAGGATTCAATATAACTTGAAAGAGCATCAGCTTTATCATAAATTTTCTTAGCATCAGCTACATTTAAGTTACCAAAATCAATATCACCCAAACCTAATTCTTGTAATTGGGATTGATAACCAGTTATTTCTTGAAGAGAAGTTTCAATTGTGGTAGCTTGTTTTTCTATTTCAGTAGGGGTTGTACCTCTGTTAGCAGCTCTAGGCACTCTACCTGTTCTAGTAATAGCACCTGCAGAACCCTGCTGTCCAGGTTTTCCCATAAGTTTATTAATTCTTTTATAAGTTTTTACCTGATCAATAATTGATTGGCCACTACCATTTGTTAAATACTGCTCTTCACTTCGTTCTGCATCTTTAGAAGCTTCTTTTAATGCTTTTTGAATATCAGCATATTGACTTACATAAGCTTGTCCAGTATTATTAACACCCTGTTGCAAGGCGCCATTCATCGAAATTAATTTATCAGTATAATCTTGATAACGTTTATATTGTTCTTCATCAAGAGATATATTATTTCCTTTAGAGTCAACACCCTTTCGTAATTGTTGATATTCTTTATAACCATCTGATAATTCTTTTATGGATTTTTTTTGTTCAACAACATTTTTCTGATAATCTTTAGTGACTTGTTTTCCTTCATCACGAATTTTCTTTATATTATGTTGATGTAATTTATATGCAGCAACTATTCCTGCTACAAGAACCCCAATACCAGCAAAAACTCCTCCTACTACACTAGCAGAAGTCCCAAGCATTGTAGCAATATTAGAAACTCCACTTAAAATACTACCAGCTGAACTTGCTGCCATACCTACAGTAGTAAAAGCTGATCCTAAAGCACTAACAGCTGCAGCAGCACGATCTGCACCCATAGAACTAAGATTTGCACTAAAAGCATTAAGTGCCATCCCTGCACTAGCAATTCCTGCGCCAAGACTAGCAACTGTATTACCAGCTTTTTCTAATCCAGTAAGTTTAATTGGGTTTTCTCCCAATTGGCCCATTTCTTGCATAGCTTGTGCTCGAGCTTTATTATACTCACCCTTAAGATAGCTTTTAGGAATACCCGAATCTTTCCCTTCCATACGAGCTTTATCAAAAGATTGATAAGCTTTTTTATCTTGGAAAATCTCTTTTGCTCGTGCACTAATGGCTCGTTGTCTAATCCATTCTGCCGCATCAGCATCAGTCTGTAAATTTTTAGCTCCTAATAGATTAAACTGATTAATTCTATCATTAGCATTCAACATATGTTGCGAAAACGCTTTACTAGAAGCCATACTAGCACTTTTAACATATGATGTAAAATCAACTTTACCGGTTTTAAAAGCTTTTTCTTGTGCATTTATAAAACTTCTTGCAGCAATTTGACCAGGAGTTTTTAAGTCTAATTTTTTTACCCCTTGATAAAAAGAACTTTTAATAGCTTGTGAAGTTCCAGGACTAGTTGCCATAATAGCTCTTTGAGTTTCAGAGCTATATTGACTCATCTGATCCATTAAAACATTAGTCGTTGCCCCATCTTTTCCGCCTATAAGAGAATTAATTCCTCGTCTTGCAGCTAAAAAGCCTCTTCCAGTAAGGGTTTCTCCTTTATTTGCAGAATTAGTAGAATTAATTTTATTACCAATTTTTGAAAGACCAATTAAAGTATCTAATCGAGATACAATTGGTGCTGTAATTGCTGAAGTTTTGGCTCCCATAATACCGCCAAAAGCTCCATTCATTCCTGCAGTTTTTCCTGCGGCCATCGCTCCCTTACCAAGCACTAAGCCGCCAATTGCATTTACTCCAGTATTAAGAACCTTACCACCAATTTTAAGTGCAGCAAAAGCAGTACCAATAGATAATGCTGTTTTTACAACATCACCTAAACCTTTATTTAAATTACCAACAGTACCACTAACTTTTTGAATAATTGAATTAACTGCATTGAAGCCTGTAGTTAAAACATCAACAACCCCTTTGATAGCTGAAGAATTAGCAATTCCCATTACAAAAGAGTGATAAGCGTCTTTCAATTGATTCAATTTATATTCTAATGATTCAGTAACTTTTCCGAATTGTTTTTCACCAGCACCTTCGGCATTAGTAGCAATACCTAATAATTCTTGAGTACGACCATAATCTTGCATCATGGCAATAAAACGAGCTTGCATTCTGGCGCCAGCAGCTTGTGTTGCAATATAACGCTGTTGTGCGACGCTTAAAGTACCCCATCTTTCTGCTAAACGAAGAAATACTTGATCAAGACCTTCATTACCATTAATAAAATCTTGCAAACTAATTCCCGCAGTCTTTAATGCAGTATCAACTTTATTAATATCAATGACTTCTCCTTCTTCGTCTGTGCCAGTAAGAAGTCCATTTTCACCAAGTTTTTTAACCTCACCAAAACGTGCAATAATTGTTTTTAAAGCAGTACCTGCTGTCTCTGGAGCTTCACGAGTTGTTTCAATAATTTGCGCTAAGAAAGTTGCAGTAGTTTCTAAATCCATATTAGCACTAGAAGCAAGTGAAGCAACCTTACTCATAGCAGTACCAATTTCATATGTATTTGAAGCAGAACTTGCGGCCAATGCAGAATATACATCATTAACATGAGATGCATTAGCTTCATTACTTTCCATTCTAAAACCGCGAAGTGCCGCAGTCATTAAGTCAGTAGCTTCCGCGCCCTCAATACCAGCAATACGTGCCATTTTTAACGTTTCGACAGCAGTACCCATCGCATGTTCTGTATCCAATCCCTGTTGATAATACAGTGTTGTTGCATTATACATATCTGCAATAGTTGTACCTAACTGTTGAGCACGTTTTGTATATTCTGGAAGTTGTCCCCACATATCTCCAACAGAATAGTCAGTAACAACTGCAGTTGCAGTCATAGCTTTATCAAGCTCTTTTACTGTACTAATGGCATCACTTACCCCTTTACGGAATAAACGAATCATATTCTGTAAGCCAAAGAAATATTGTACCTGCATACGCAAATCATTTACTTGCATTTGCTTATCATATTGATACATTACTCCTTGCTGTGCTTCCTGACTTGCCTTTTTTTGAGCCTGCGCACTTTGCTCAGCAGTACGAGCTAATTTTTTTAATTCAACTTGAGCCTTACTAATGGAAGAAGATTTTTCTAAAGCTATAGACTCATTCAATCCATTCATTTTAGTAGTGGCTTCTGTGGTTTCAGTTTCAAGATTATTCATAAGCGATACTAATGATTCTAAAGCACCCTTATTGAATAATTCCATCGCTTGACCTTTAGTTTTCGCGTCAAGAGATCCCCAGTTATTAAAAAGTTCTTTTAATGACGTTTCTGTTTCGTTAATTTTTAATTTTAAATCATTAAGTCCTAAAGTATCAACTAACTTGCCTTTAGTTGAGGCTCCTAATTTAGAAAAGCCACTAACTAAACTATTTACCGCTTCTTTAACAGCAGTAAAATCTCCTACCTGTAATGCTCCCTTAACACTTTCTAAATTAGCTTTTAAGGTTTTTGAAGAAGTAGATACTTGTGAAATAGAATTTAACATTCCTCCAAAAGTATCTTTTCCAGAAGAAGCAAAACTATTTTTCAAAATATTTTGATATTCTTGTTGTGCCTTTTGTAATTCACTTTCAAGATTTTTAAGCTTAGTTGTATCAACCTTAACGGAAACTTCTTTTCCATTAATTTGATTGATCATTGTTAAAATTTTAGAATAGCTTTTATCAACTTCATTAGTTAGTTTATTAAAAGAATTTACATCAGCTTTGCTAGTAAGCCCTTTTTGCATTAATGCTTCAATTTGCGAAACATCATTCTTCATTTTAGCAAAAGTCTTATTAAAGCTATTTTCCATACCTTTTGGTAAATTTAATTTACTAAAGGCAGCTTGAAGACTATTAATTTGACCTTTGGCTTGACTAACATCTAAATTAGTTTTTATGTTAATTTGAGCTGTTGTTACGCTACCCATCATATCCCCCTTTTTAGCAATAAAAAATGACGTTAATATTTAAATTAACGTCATTAAAAATCGCTATCTATATCGTTACTTAAAAAGTAAAACTCCATCAACCTCGTTTGTCCCCTTTCACCTATTGGCATAGCCTTTGCATCAAACCTTCCTACTTGAGGATTCGCGTTGGTTCCTAAACTTATAGATAAATCAGACGTTAATTTTAGTTTCGGAATTTTAATAATTCCCGTCTTTGTATTACCCGTTACATCGTCCTTTACTCGCGTTCTTCCTTCAAAAGTAAGGAAGCCATCTATCATTTCTTGACCGATTGTCAATTCTGAAACGTTTGCATCATATACATAAGTATAATCTACAATTACATCAGTATAGGCTTCTAAAGAAGTTTGTATTTGATTTTCACTATACATTGTACAATTTAAAGCTTTTGTACCATCTTCTACCTTATATATAAAAATAGGTTTACCTCGGTATGGAGTATGGGATAAAGTTAATATACTATTTTCATCGGTTTCTAATAAATCTCTTTGACTAACTCCTAAAACTTCATTTGTCAGTTTTCCTAATCGCGCATTAGCCATAAGAGCAAATTGTGTTTTATTAAAAATACCTTGCGTAAAAACCAAATCTAATTCTTTAGGACGCCTCCATATAACCCGCTCACGATTTTCGTATCCACCAACTGCAGCGATATACTGTTCAATTTCTTTAAATTGAGAAATTTGTATTTTATCAAAAGTTGCAATTGTTTCGCCAGGGGCTAAATAATTTCCATCTATCTCTATATTAGAAGTGGTTTTTAGTTGAGCAAAGTACAATTCCTTCATTCCGAACTGTTGTTCCATGCCTTTTACTCCTTAAACAAACAGCGGGTAGCTTTACCGCCACCCGCCATTAAAACCATTTTTAATTAATTATTCTGGATTACCCTCTGTCAGAGAGGAAGTAGCTTTAGAAGCAGCAGCGCCACCCTTAAGTACCGTAGACCACTCAGCATGCTCATCAGTATTATTATACTTATCTAAGACAGAAGCAACACCCTTATTATATTCACCACTAGATGACTGTGTAGAATCTAATTCATACTTAACTAACTTAAGCATCGAACCATCTTTGGCTTTCAGGCAATTAACTGTCATACTAAATGTAGCAGGATCACCATCAGCTTCCATAGTTAAGCTAACATCTTCAGCAGAAACCTTTCCTTTCGGAATGATAAACTGTAAGAATTCATCCTTACCAGAATTAGCATTTCTAGCATATGTATCACCAGTAATATAATATGTATTGTCATTAAATTCAGCACTAATATTAATCTCAATACCCTGTTTAACAGCAGACTTATTCGCAGCATTAACATCAATAGCTGAAGTAGCGCAATCTAATAAATCAAAGGTTACAAAATCAAAATTCTTTGTTGTCCAATCTGCAGTTGCAACAGGAGATGGAACAGCAGCGCCATCTGCATAAACAAAATATGTACATTTTGCTGTTGCAATATAATAATCTTGTCCCTTAATCTGGAAGATTGCATAATCGCCTTCTCCCTGTGCTGTACTTACATTAATATCAGTAGCTCTAACAGTTTTCAGCACTTCTTGGCCAGTAGCAGTATTGTCTTTGGCAACACCACCAAACATAATACCAAGAGACTTAGCACTAAATAAAGCATCTTCAAGAGTTAATGTTAATTCTTTGTTGGTATCCCAAGTCAGAAGCTTAACGTTAGACTTACCACCAGTAGCATCTACTGTTTCCGCACTCTGCTCGATTGTCGAAACCTTTAAAGTATCAAGGTAAAGAACGGGTGCAGAAGGGGCGCCTTCTTTGTCAAGTTCATAGAACATTACATCAGCAACTTCCTTAATACCATATTTATCAAGAATACTTGCCATATTAATAGCCTCCTATAGTTATTTCAAATTTTTAATCCAATATTTTGGTTTTACTTTTTTGCTATCCGCACCAGCCAATAAAGCTCGTATATCTGTATTATACGATTCTTTTTGTTGATATATTCCAATCAACCAAACAATGTCGGCATAGCTCATCTCTCCAATATTAAGTGGATTAAGACCAATACCCATACAACAAATTGCAGCTAATAAAGTACCTAATTTTGGCCCCATATTTTTTTTAGCCTTAAGTTTTTCTCTATAACGAGTTTTAGCCTTAATTCTAGCTACTCTAGGGTCTTCATCGGGGTCAGGTGGTTCAACCCTATCCATTCCCATTATATCTCTAATCATATTTTGAAATTCAAAATAATTACTTTTATCAATTAATCGCGGATTAACTAAATCTTTATCTGGATCTAAATGTTCTTCGTCTATGCCTACGATTATTATTTCTAATTCTGGAACTATAGTTACAGATTCATGAATAAATTTTTTAAATCCATGCAATATAATTGATTTCATCTTTTCATCTGAATGATAAGTTAATAATAAATAAATAAAAGGAGTAGGAGTTTTAATTCTTTTATCTTCGTTCCTATAAGCATCATCAAGTTCTTCTTGTGACATTGTAAAAACTGATTGATATTTTGCAAATTCATCATCATTAACTACATCATTTACTTTTGGTGGATATAATTTACATATATTTTTAAAAGAAATTGGATACCCTAAAAATACTTTTTCATTAATCATAAGAAGTTAATTTAAATATTTGTTCATAATCAGAAATTTCTTCTGTTAAAAAGTTTAAGTCAAAATCACCACCAGTCATTTTTCCCAAACCATCAATTGTTTTTCCATCTAAAGATTTCTGAATTTCAGACATTATAGCAAAAGGTCTTAAATTAATATCTTTTATAATCCACTGTGTTAAAGGAACGAAAACTTCTACACTAATCGTTACATCTTTAAACTCATTATTTACTATGTTTTGGCGCCCGCGCGTAAAACGTACAGAAATAATTGAATGAGCAGTTTCTTTTGGACCAACTCTTGGAACAATTTTAATAAGTTTTTCAAAAACCTCATTTTGTAGTTGTTCTTCAGTTAAATCTTCATGACTTAATGGATCTTTATCAGTATAATATAATAATTTAACTAAATTTTGATTAGCCATTAATCTCTTAACAATCTTTTGCCCATTTCTTCCAATATCAATTAAATTCCTTACATTCATTCTCCTTCACCCCCTTTATTAATCCAGAAGAAATCTTCATCATCATCTTCTGGAGTTTGCTGCGGCGGAGGAGTTAAATCACGAATATACTGTGGGTCAACTGATACAAACTCAACACCAGGGGTTGAAAGAATATCATAACCTGTAACTACATAAGCCTCAGTTAATCCACCAAATTCAACTTCTAAATAATCATCTTTACGAATATGAGGATTCATAGTTGTAATAAAAAAGCTCAATTTCAAAGGCTCTGTATAAAGTGTTCTTGAACGACTACGAGATCTAAGTTCATCTTTGAGCATATTGTCTTCTTGCCCATAAAGATAAGCCCAACAATGCTGTTCGTTTCCTTCTCTATCTGTCCAAGTTAAATAATGAGTCATTTCAATAACAATATATCTATTATAACCACTAGCTTTTCTACTTTCTAAAAAATAAATTAACCACGGTTGTTCAATTCCATTTTTATCTGGAACCCAAATAAGAGTTCCACTATCCATATCGAAATGGACATCTGTTAATAAATATTGCATTGTCTTTGTTTCATTTTGACTTCTAGGAGTTAATTCACCCTCATGTTTTACTTCTTCTCCATCAATCCTAAAAGTTGTATAAAAAACAGATTTTTTTAATTGTAATGCAAAGTTTTCTTCACGCTGCCGCTGCATACGTGATTGAAAATCTACACCATATCGATTAAGCCTTTTTAAATATACATCATGATAATAACCCATAGCTTAATCCTCCATATTAGACAATAAGGACATACAATCAAAAACTGTAGTCCTAAAATATTCATATCTTAAATAGCGTAAAGATGCTACCTTATGATACAAAACATAATAATTTATTGTCTTTTCATTTTCATCAAAACCCTGCAATTCAATTAAAATAGAATCAAGAAATTTTTCCCATTCTCTGTTTTTCTCAAATTCACAAAGCAATCCAAATAATTTATTTTTTAACTTATTCGAATAACCTTCTTTAACTTCTGAAACATATTCCATTTTAATCTCCCGCCAATTGCGTAAAATCAAAAGGCGAGCCTTTGCGAGAACGATAGTAAACTCTTTCCAACTTTAAAGCCTTATATTCTTCTCTTTCAAGCAATTGTTTCAACTTATCAATTAAATTGGCTTGCGAAAAATCTCTTTCTACATATAAAGGCTTTACGTTCTCCCAAGTTAAGATAGTTCTATCTAACCACTCACATTTCATATAAGTAGCTAAAATTTGAATTTCAACATTGGTTATATCTGGATCAACGAAATATCCATTTTCATCAATTTCTAAACTACAACGAGGAAATTTAAACCATGGAATAGCACTATCTAATAAAGCTCTCCAATCGACTTCATTTTCTTCATCTGTCCAGTTTAACCACTCATCTTCTAACATTTTAGTAAGAAAAGCATCATAAACGTCTTGAACTGAGGCCATTTACTATTCCCCCTTAACTGGTTCCTTATCCTCTCTGTTCAGTCTAATGGCGCTAATAACATCAATACCTGTCATTTCTTTAAGAACATCACACTTATTAATATCACTATACTCATGTTCGACAGCATAGTCAACTAAATTTAAAACTTGTTCTTTAGGAACAGTCTTAATTTCTTCTTTAAATTCAAAGACTGGCATAACTGTCATCATTCGCTTCATCTGATCATCGCTTAAAACCTTAATAAGCTGCGGCTCAGTCGCGCCCTCTGGTTCAAGACCTAAAGCAATCTTTGTTTCCATATCTTCAATACCAAGCATACCCTGTCTAAACATATACTCAGTACCATAATCAAACATGGCTTCTTGTAATGTATCGAAATCAATTAAGCGCGTCTGTCCTTTTCTTTCCCAACGAACATTGAGCCTTAAATCCGGTAACTTAATACCAAGCCTACCATTAACTAAACTTTTTACCTTAACTTTTTTGTTTTCCATAATAATACTCCTTTTCTCGCGTTAAAAATACAAAGGGAAGGAGAGTACCTCTCCTCCCCTGTTAAACTTTAATTTATGCGTAT